>FLNX01004545.1_pt1 | contig 96449 bp, 91 predicted proteins | sample 1140341 | NCBI WGS metagenome assembly FLNX01 (sample SAMEA3878208, study PRJEB12797) | bioreactor metagenome | biome: Moose rumen | place: Sweden | collected 2011-10
CGGCGGTAAGCAGACAATTACATCGATGTGCTTGTTACGAGAAGGGGACGGTTCGCAGCAAATGTATAATCTGTGAACCCCGCGCTGCGCATGAACGGGATAAATTTAGCTAGAACTAACCTATAAACTGCCATTTGTCAGTAGGAATAAAAGCTGGCAGGATTTTACCACAGCAGTTTTTAGCATATTTTCTAAAGGGAATAATTTTGCAGTTAAAAAAACTTGCAAATGATTATCATTTATAATATAATAGCTTATGGTTAGTGATAATATTTATCATTTGCGAGGTGGTGTAATTGGGGCGTGAGGGATTTGAACAGCTGCTGGGTTTTCATGCAGCACCGATGCTGATGGGGCTGAAAACAGCCAGTCTGCTGTCCTTTCAAAAGAGCCGTTTTGATGATTTTGAAGGCTTGCTGGCAGGGTATCAGCAGTGTTTTGCATGCAAGGGCATATCTGTTTTCCGTTTGTCAGAAGGGGAAGAGTATGTGCTGTTGCTCTTTTATCGCAAGGGGGCGCTGATAAAGGATTTGTCACAGCCGGCGGCGAAGAAGATACTGGACAAGCTGGGCTATCGTGATGATGATACGCTGATGGGGAAACTGGAGTATCTAAAGACGCGCATGCAGTTAAAAAAGTCTTTCCCTCATGAGGTAGGCTTGTTTCTGGGCTATCCGCCTGAGGATGTGGCCGGTTTCATCCGGCACAAGGGGCAGGATTTCGTGTGCAGCGGTTATTGGAAGGTTTATGCCAATGAACGGGAGACACGAGCACTGTTTGCCCTGTATGCCGATTGTACCCATGATTTTTGTCTGCGGCTGGAGGCTGGGGAAAGCCTGCCGGACTTAGTCAGGGCCGTTTGAATAAGGAGGAATTCTAGTGAGTAAAGTTGCGATTGTTTATTGGTCAGGTACGGGGAATACCGAGGCGATGGCAAAAGCCATTGAAGAAGGCGCAAAAGTTGCCGGGGCTGAGGTGAGCCTGTTGGAAGTGGAATCTTTCAAGGCTGCGACTGCACCGGAGTATGATGGGCTGATTTTCGGCTGCCCGGCTATGGGGGATGAGGTGCTCGAGGAAGGTTCCTTTGAACCGGTGTTCACCGATGCAGAAAAGCATTTGTCCGGCAAGCCCGTAGCGCTGTTCGGCTCCTACGGCTGGGGCGGCGGTGCGTGGATGGAATCATGGGCGCAGCGCACCAAGGATGACGGAGCAAAACTCTTTTCCGACGGACTGACGGTAGAAAACGCCCCCGGTGATGAAGAATTGGCCGCCTGCCGCAAGCTGGGCGAGGATTTTGTGAAGTCGTTGTAATTAAAAATCAATTTTGTATGCCATTAAGAAAAGCAGGTGATTGCGGAAAATCGCCTGCTTTTTTGTGTGACTGGCTGACGTGGTTATGTTACTGAAGTTATATTTAAGTTGTGTTGAAGTAGTTCAATAAGTGGTAGGGAAATGAATAGGGTACCAATATTTCATAGATATACAATCTTTGCAGGATAAAGTGATAATATGTAGAATTTTACCGTAAGAGAATACGCATGATGAAGTAAATAGCTTGTCTGAAAGAGAGGTGTTGTAATAAAAAATGAAGTCCAAGACTTACAATGATATAAAGTCCATAAAGTACCTTGAATTAGTCAAAAAGGTGCAAAAGCGGTATGAAAATCAGAAAACAAACGGCAAAATTATTTTGACTGGTCTGGACAGCAGATGTGGAGGCTGTCACGAAATCAATCTATATACATATTGGCAAGGTTTGGGATATGCAGAGGATACTCCCCAAATTAAGTATTTGCTGGTAGGACAGGATTGGGGCAGCCTAAATGACATAGGCATAGAATTTGCAAAACGAATTGAGAAAATAAATCAAAATATAAACAGGCATGAACCCTATATAGTTAGAAACAGCAAAGAAAATTTCCTTACAGATGAAAATTTGATTAGGTTGTTTATGCAGTTAGGATATGACGATAACAAAGCAATAGACAAGCAGCGTCATAAGGAATTGTTTTTTACAAATTTTTGTTTGGGCTATAGAATAGAAAAGACTAGCGGAAACATGAATAAGAAATTCATGGAACAGGATAAAGATTTATTTATAGAATTATGCAATATACTGGAACCTGAAAATATTCTCTGTTTAGGTAAATTAACTTTTCAATGCGTTTATGAATCCTTGACAGGAGAAAAGGCTTGTAAATTGGAGGGATTTAATGGGGCGTATAATGCTTTTATAGAAAATCATATAGAGATAACAGCAAAGTGCGGGACTAAGGATGATACTAAAATATACCCATTAGCACATTGCGGCGGATTGGGAACAAGGAATAGATGTTTTGAACATCAATTAGCTGATTGGAATAGAATCGGAAATTAAAGGTGGAAAAATGAATAGACAAATACGCAAAGAAATTGCCAAGGAAACTTTAGAAATAACAAAAAATAAGTATTATTATATGGACGGGGAAAAGATTAACCTTCCAGGCGAAAATTATGAATCTGTAATACCAATACCTCCTGATATAGTGGTAAATAAAAAGCCATTCACTGGAAGTGCAGCTAACACCGAGTTATGTATAGTAGAAGCTGATTCACTTACTGCTGCTGAGGGGATAAAGAATTGTCTGGTAATGAATTTTGCCAATGCGCATACACCGGGGGGAGGATTTTTGAATGGCGCCAATGCGCAGGAAGAAAGTCTTTGCCGAAGCAGTACGTTGTATAGTTCTATTTCCAGCAGTGCTGCAGCGACCATGTATAATTATAACAAGCGTCATAGAAGTCCGTGCGATTCTGATTATATGCTGCTATCTCCTAATGTATGTGTATTCAGAAATTTTGATGATGTACTTATAGATGAACCGTATCTTACTTCGGTAATCACCGTTCCAGCACCTAACCGAAAAGGAAGTGCAAGGGATGTACCTCAGGAAGAACTTGATGTGGTTATGAAGAACCGCTTAGCAAAAATGCTTTTTACTGCTATTGAATATGGTTACACTAATCTGGTTCTTGGCGCGTGGGGGTGTGGCGCATTTGCGCACAACCCCAAGAAAGTAGCGGAATACTTTTATGAATTGCTGATAAAACAGAATTATCTTTGCAAGTTTAGAAATGTTATATTTGCTATTGTAGACAATAGAGAAGAAACAAATTTAAAAGCATTTACAGATACATTTAAGGACGTTGCTACAATTTACACGATGGGGAAAGAAGAATATGATATAGACCATGAAGATGATTCGTTAAGGTTCATTCAAGCAAAGTATCCACCGATAAATTTTAATTTTTCTTTATCAAATTTATCAGAGGAGAATATTGGATATGCTTATGGTGTAATTAGTGATGGCTATCCTTTTATGGCGGAATTGTGGAAATATGGAAACAATCAGGATGTGGCATTTTATTTGCCGGTTATTGATGAATTTATGAAATTGAAAGGAAAGCCGCTGATAAATAAAGAAACAGGGACAAAAACTTTTTCGTACAACGTAGAAGTGAAAGGTTTTCATGCCTTATGCGTAGGAATGATAGATAACGGTTTTGTAGATGATTTAAGTGTAGAAAATGCTTATGTATCTTTCCTGTGCAAAAATAATTTATTGGAATTTGAAGGTCAGATGTATAACAGCTATGCTTTTCTTTTAACAGATAGTAATGGACATGATTTAATAGCAGTTACAATTTCGCTGATTCAGGATGGGGAACTTGTAGCCTCCACACCGCTCACATGGACGCATTTTCCGCGTCCAAAAAAGAAGAGACATTTGCGAGTTGTATCTCCATCAAATAATAAATGAATACAACTATACAGAGGGTAGTAAATATGAAGATATATTTTGCAGGCTCTATCCGCGGGGGCAGACAGGACGAGAAACTCTATTGTAAAATCATAGAGGCCTTAAAGGAGAAACATCAGGTACTGACTGAACATGTAGGCAATCTAAGCCTTTCGACCGCAGAGGGTAAAGGAGATAAAGCTATTTACGAGCAGGATACGGCTTGGTTACGTGAATGTGATGTTGTGGTGGCTGAATGCACACAGGCGTCACTGGGGGTTGGCTATGAACTGGCTTATGCGGAAGCGCATGGGAAAAAGGTGCATATTTTTTATCGTCCCAAGGAAACGCAGCTTTCTGCTATGTTATCAGGGAATGAAGGCTTTCGTATACATGAATATGATTGTGAAGAGGAGATACTAACTCAGGTAAGGCTTATCTAAATCGGAGACTTTATTGACAAGTCAAGGCAGTCTAAGACCGAAATGCCCATGAGGTAAAGCAGATGACCTTTTGGTATTATAATAAGATATCAGGAGAGTAGAGCTATAAGAGCGACAAAAACAAGCGATTGAATCGGAAAAATCGCTTGTTTTTTCTTGTTTGTGCGTGTATAATTGGTTTATAACAAAAAGAAATCGTTTACTATAGACTTTAAGGGAGGAAATTCCATGTCAGAATCGCAATTTTCATTGGCCAAGCTGGCCGACCCGGAATTTTTTGCGGAGAACCGTCTGCCGGCCCATAGTGACCATCATTATTATCGGGATATGGCGGAGCTTGCGCGGGGGGAATCCTCGTATGTACGCACGCTGGACGGACTGTGGTATTTTCATTATGCCAAAAATCCGCGTCTTGCACCGCAGGGCTTTGAACAGCCGGATTTTGACTGCCGGGACTGGGATACTATCCGTGTACCGGCGCATTTTCAGCTGGAAGGTTACGGTGTGCCGCAGTATACCAATCAGACATATCCATGGGATGGGCATGAAGCGGTATTGCCCGGACAGGTGCCACAGCATTTTAATCCCACGGGTTCTTATGTGAAGTATTTTTTCCTGCCGGAGGGCTGGGATAATCTCTGTCTGTCACTGGCCGGCGTAGAATCGGCGGTGGCGGTTTATCTGAATGGTCATTATGTGGGGTACAGTGAGGACAGTTTTACGCCGGCTGATTTTGATTTGACGCCGTATCTGGTGGCAGGGGAAAACAAACTTTCCTTGCGCGTTTTCCGTTTTTCCTCGGGCAGCTGGATTGAAGACCAGGATTTTTGGCGCTTTGGCGGTATTTTCCGGGAAGTGCTTATCTATACGAAACCGCGTATTCATGTGGAGGACTTGAAACTTACGGCGCTTCCAGTAAACGATTACCATGACGGGGAACTGACCGGGGAAATCCGCTGGTCGGGTGCTCATGCGAAGAAGGTTAAGGTCAGTCTGCTTAACGAGGCAGGGGAAGCTGTCGCTGAGGAGGATATCAGCGGAGCTGAAGAGCATGACGAGTTTATTCTGTCGCTGAAAGACGCTAAGCTTTGGAGCGCGGAACATCCACATCTTTATAAGCTGTTACTGGTGGTTTACGATGACGCTGACAATCTGCAGGAGGTCATTCCCTATAACGTGGGCTTCCGTGAATTCAAGCTGGCAGACGGTCTGATGAAAATCAACGGTCAGCGCATTGTGTTCAAGGGCGTGAACCGTCACGAGTTTGACTGCTATCGTGGGCGTGCCATGAATCCGGCAGACTTTGAGCAGGACATCATCACGATGAAGCGGCACAATATCAACGCCCTGCGCTGCTCGCATTATCCGAACAGCAGCTATATTTATGAACTCTGCGACAGATATGGTCTGTATGTGATTGACGAAACGAATCTCGAAACGCATGGCACCTGGCAGAAGAACGGCGTTTTGGCGAGGGATGAATACACGCTGCCAAATGACCATGATGAGTGGCAGGCGGTTATCTTAGATAGAGCCAAGTCCATGCTCGAACGCGATAAGAACCATGCTGCTATCATCATTTGGTCATGTGGCAACGAGTCCTGCGGCGGCAAGGATATCTTTGCCATGAGCGAGTATTTCCGCAAGACCGACCCGACCCGTTTGGTGCATTATGAGAGCATTTTCTGGGACAGGCGCTACAACGCCACCAGCGATATGGAAAGCCAGATGTATACGAAGGCAGCCGATATCGAAAAGTTCCTTGCCGAGCACCCCGAAAAGCCGTTCCTTTGCTGTGAGTATACCCACAGCATGGGCAACAGCAACGGCGGTATGCACAAGTATACGGAACTGACGGAGCGCGAAATGCGCTATCAGGGCGGCTTTATCTGGGATTTTGTCGATCAGGCGATTGCGAAAAAAGACCGTTATGGCAAGGAATTCCTCGCCTATGGCGGCGATTTCGGTGACCGTTCCAGCGACTACAATTTCAGCGGAGATGGCATTCTCTATGCAGATAGAAAGTGCACAGCCAAATTGCAGGATGTGAAGTTCAATTACCAGAATTTCCATATCAATGTGGAAGCCGATGGCGTGACGATAGAAAATATCAGCCTGTTCACTGATGCGGCTGAGTATGACCTGCATTATGAACTGCTGCTGGATGGTAAAAAAATCTGGGAAAAGACGGAAGCTGCGCCGCATGTTTTGCCTTCTGAAAAATTGCGTCTGGAACTTACCGACCTGCCGGTAACGGATGCCGGTGAGGAAAGTCTTACGGTATCGCTGGTGCTCAAAGAAGATACACCGTGGGCGAAGAAGGGTTATGAAGTGGCCTTCGGTCAGGGCGTATGGCAGGTGGAAGAAGTGGAAGTCACGAGTCCTGCTGAAGCCGTAGAAACGGCAGAGGTGGAAGAACCTGTCCATTATACGGCACATCTGCCACTGGCTGAATATGGCGAAGCTCCGCTGCATGTGGTACAGGGAGACATCAATCTGGGCGTGCAGTTCTCCGGCGGCGAGATTTTATTCTCCAGTGCGCAGGGGAGCCTGGTTTCCTATAAACTTAACGGCGTGGAACTTTTGGAAGAAATGCCCAAACCCTCCTTCTGGCGGGCGCCGGTGGACAACGATTACGGTTGCCGTCGTGACTTTGCCGTGGCGCAGTGGAAACTGGCCAGCCTTTACCGCCGCTGTGTAAAGAAGGAAATGCTGATTGATGGCAAATGGCAGGAATTTAACTGGTTCGGTCAGCTGGGAATTAAGGAATATCAGTCAGCTGAAGTGCAGGTGCGCTTTACCTATGAACTGGCTACGCAGCCGCTTTCTGCCTGTACGCTTACCTATACGGTCTGCGCCGATGGCAGCCTGAAAACGGAACTGGATTACGAAAAGGTTGACGGCCTGCCGGAGATTCCCGATTTTGCCATGCTGTTTACCCTGGCTGCTGATTATGACCAGCTGCGCTATTACGGCTATGGCCCGGCGGCTAACTACTGCGACAGGCAGGAAGGAGCCAGACTGGGGATTTTCGCAAGTACGGTTAAGGACGAAATGGAAGATTATCTCCTGCCGCAGGAATGTGGCAACCACAACGGCGTCCGCTGGCTGGAAGTCACTGACAAGCGGGGCTGGGGCGTGCGGATTAGCGGTGATATGCCGCTGTCCGTGTCAGCTCTGCCCTACAGTGCCCATGAACTGGAAAACGCCCGTCACAGCTATGACCTGCCGCAGGTACAACATACCTTCCTGCGTGTTTCTGCCGGTCAGTGCGGTGTCGGCGGTGACGATACCTGGGGGGCACCGGTGCTGGAGGAATACCGCCTGAAAAATGAAACGCAGCATTTGGAATTTACGTTTAAAGGCATTTAAGGAGGCCGCTCATGATTACATTTGATAAAGACACCGGGATTTTTCATCTGCACAATGACCATGTGAGTTATGTTATGCAGGTGGTAAGGGACCGTTATGTATTACATCGCTATTGGGGCAGGCCTTTGCGGAAATTCCGCGACAGTTCTCCGCTGCAGGCTATAGACAGGGCGTATTCCCCTCAGCCGGCAGCTTACCCCAATGAGCGCACGTTCTCTTTGGATGTGCTGCCGCAGGAATATCCGGCCTACGGTCATGGTGATTACCGCCTGCCGGCTTATGAGGTACGGCTGGCAAACGGTACGACGGTAACGGAACTTTTCTATGACCGTTATGAAATAACTGCTGGCAAGCCCAAACTGACAGGCCTGCCGGCTGTGTACGCCCATGAAAATGAGGCCGAAACCCTGCATATTTACCTGAAGGACACTCAGGGGAAAATGATGGTTGAACTGCTCTATACCCTGCTGACGGATTCGGCCATGCTTACTCGCAGTGCAAAGATTACCAACTGCGGCAGTGAACCTTGGGATTTAACGGGAGCCGCCAGCTTTGCGCTGGACTTTGACGGCCATGATTTTGACCGTCTGAGCCTGTACGGCGGTCATGCGGCAGAGCGCAGCCTGGAGCGTGTGCCGCTGATGCGCGGCGTGCAGGAAACGGGCAGCCGCCGTGGTGCCAGCTCTCATCAGCAGTCGCCGTTTTTGGCTTTGGCACGGAAAGAAACCTGCGAAACGACAGGGGAGGTCTATGGGTTCAGCCTCGTTTGGAGCGGTGAAGCCTCCTTTACCACCGAAGTGGAGCAGTTTGGTACTACCCGAGTTATCGGCGGCATCAATCCCTTTGAATTCAAATGGCACTTGGAGCCGGGGGAGGCATTCCAGACGCCGGAAGCCATGCTCGTGTACAGCGGCAAGGGACTTAATGGCATGAGCCAGACCTTCCATGAGGCAGTGCGTCAGCATATCCTGCGCGGCCGTCATAAAGATGCCCTGCGTCCCATTCTGGTCAATAACTGGGAAGCAACCTACTTTGATTTTGACGAAGAAAAAATTGATAATCTGGCACAGTGTGCCGCCGATTTGGGGCTGGAACTCTTAGTTCTTGATGATGGCTGGTTTGGCAAGCGCAATGACGATAACAGCAGTCTGGGCGATTGGTTTGTCAATACGGATAAGCTGAAACAGGGGCTTAACGGTGTAGCGGCCTCTGCCCATAAACGCGGTCTGAAATTCGGCCTGTGGTTCGAGCCGGAAATGATTTCCGTAGATTCTGAGCTTTACCGCGCGCATCCCGACTGGATTCTACATGTGCCGGATTACAAGAACAGCTTTAGCCGTCATCAGCTGGTACTGGATTTGTCCCGTCCCGAAGTCTGCGATTATATCGTAAAATCCGTGGGGGACGTATTGGCATCGGCAGAGATTGATTATGTGAAATGGGACTTCAACCGCCATCTGTCCGAGGCGTTTTCGGCAGCTTTGCCAGCAGAGCGTCAGGGCGAAACGAAAACCCGTTTTGTGCTGGGGCTTTACAGCATACTGGAACGATTGACGGCAAAATTCCCCGATGTGCTTTGGGAAAGCTGTTCCGGCGGCGGCGGACGCTTTGATGCCGGTATGCTCTACTATATGCCCCAGACATGGACGAGCGACAACACCGATGCTGTCTGCCGTCTGTCGATTCAAAGCGGTACCAGCTATGTGTTCCCACCGCTTACCATGGGCGCTCATGTGTCGGTGACGCCAAACCATCAGGTAGGCCGTGTCACAAGCCTGCAGACGCGGACACTCTGCGCCTTTGCCGGGGATTTTGGCTACGAGCTGGATATTACGCGCATGAGCGCAGACGAAAAAGAGCAGGTCAAAAAGCACGTTGCCCTGTACAAGAAACTGCGTCCGACCCTGCAGCTGGGCAGGTTCTACCGTCTGCTGACGCCCTTTGCCGAGACGAAAAACGAAACGGCATGGCAGTTTGTAAGTCAGGATGGCAAAGAGGTTGTCGTGCTCTATTTCAAGACCCTGGCCGAACCGGCAACGCCTATCCGCAAATTGCAGCTGACGGCATTGGAGACCGATGCTGAATACCAGCTAGTAGATTACCTGCCGGCACAGCGCACAAGCATGGACTTCGGCGGCGAAAAATCCCTGCAAATGACGGGGCAGGTCTTCTATGGTGATGAACTCATGTATAACGGCTTAGGCGTGGAGAAAATTGACACGGACTTTGCAGGCTATATGTGGGTGTTTGCAAAAAAATAAAATACTGCGAGGTTTACATCGTGGTGTTAAGACGCCCCGGGATGGATAATACTTTTCCTCTGCTTAGACAGGCTTGTCAAACGCTGCGGAAAAACACGACCAGCCCCCTCGGGCTTAGTGTGTACGTTACAGCGATGTGCTAAGAAGCCTTTTTCCTAGAAAAAAGCGCACTGATATGTTAGAATATAGGCATAGGGAGGCTGTGTTTATGGGATATACTTCGACACCGTATGATGATGTTGGGCATACTTTGTTATATGATTGCAGTCAACTGATACTTCCCGTGATAAATGAGATGTTTGGTGAACATTATGATGGCACGGAACGGATTGTGTTTCAGCCTAATGAGCTGTACATTCAGCAGCAGAACGGCAAACAGAGGAAACGGATAACCGATTCCAGTTTTTATGTCATCAAGGGGGATGTCATAAAGAAGTATCATTACGAAATCCAATCGACGAAGGATAATACCATGTTGCTGCGGATGTTCGAGTATGATGCCCAGATAGCTTTGTCTGCGGGGAAAATTGTGGACAATGTGCTGGAAGTGGCATTTCCGCATTCGGCATTGCTCTATTTGCGGCAGTATGAAGATATGCCGGAAACCATGCTGGTACGGATAAAAACGCCGGGGACTACGGCGGAGTATGAGATACCGGTCTTGAAGGTGAAGAAGTACAGCATAGATGAAATTTTTGCCAAGAAATTGTATTATCTGATTCCGTTCTATATTTTTACACACGAAAGCCGCTTCAAGGTCTATGAGCAAGATAAAAGTCAGCTGCAGTTATTGCTGGCTGAATATCGGCATATTTGTGACAGGCTGAATGTTATGACGGAAAGTGGCGAGCTGGACGAATATACGAAACAGTCAATTCTGGATATGGGTAAAAAAGTGGTACGCAGCCTTGCGCGCGATAGCAAATTGGTAAGAGAGGGAGTGACAAAGATTATGGGCGGTAAAATTCTGGATTATCCGGCAAAGAGGATACTGAATAAAGGAAAGGCAGAAGGGCGTGATATGACCAGTATAGAACTGATCAAAAATCTTATGTTAGCCATGAATCTGGATGTTGATGCAGCAATGTCCGCATTGAAGATTCCTGAGGATAAACGGGCACAGTATCGTGCGGTGCTTATGGCAAAGTGAGATCATCATAAAAATAGCATTTGCCAATTTAGGGGGCAAATGCTATAATGAACATAAAGAAGGTGCCGCCTGGCGGTCACCCTCACAGTTGAAACATTATGTTATAAACCGCTACAGTGGCCAAACTAGGAGCGGTTTATTTTTTTATCTCTATGAGAATGAGCAGGATTAAGAGTAAAACAACGATTAACTCATTCATAGGCGAGCACCTCAGTTCTGAGGGCAATTATTAACCGCTAAAAAGCACCATAATAAGTATAGCAGATACGAATGTCGTGTCAACCGCTTGGACAGGCTGGTATGAGAGACAGGGCTTAAGTGTTGGGAAATTTTGCCGATATAAATTATATAAAACATTATTTTTTCTCTGTGGCAGGAATTTGCTGCAGGGGGAGCGAATTAGTATTTACAGTTATGGTTGAAGATGGTTCACTCGCGAAAAGGAGGGGACGGCATGAAGGCGCAGGCGTGGGAAAGATTAGAAATATTGTGCGTTTTTTTATGCCTGAAACTGTCCTTTCGGGGGGGGCGGCTGTCTCTTAGCAGTAGGCAGTTATCAACAAATGCATCAGGATGTTTATTGGCCTTCCTGTTGAGGTGGGTGAGTTTCGTATGCTCACCCACTTCAACAGGAAGGCTTTTATGCGTGGAATGGCTGGAAAGGATTGAGGAAAATGAAAAGGACTGAAAAATTATCCCGCAAGGCGCGTTATGGAATACTTGCGGCGATTATGGCGGGGGCGTTCAGCATTATGCCGGCGGCGCAGGCTATGCCGACAGGCGGAGCATCGGGGACGGCAACCATAACTACCACAGGTAACAACACTATGGAGATAGCCAGCTCCGTGACCAACAATCTGCTTACCTGGCAGGATTTTTCCATTGCCAAAGGGGAGACGGTGAACTTTGGGGGCAGCAATACCTACCTCAATGTGGTAACGGGGAATAATGCGTCGGAAATCTATGGCGCGATAACGGGCAGTGCCGCCAATGTCTATCTGATTAACCCCAACGGCATTTTGTTTGGGGACGAGGCACAGGTGAATGTGGGCAGCCTGCATCTGTCCACGGCGGATATTTCTGGCAAATTGACGGATTTTGATACGGCGCTGGATGCCTTGAACGGCACAGATTCTTTTGGTGGGGATATCGTCAACAAGGGGACACTCACTGCCGCGCAGGAAATTACCGTGGATGGCAATAATATCACCTTTAAGAACACGGCGGATGTGTCTGCGGCAAGCGTAAAACTGACCGCCAAGAACAGCGGGGAAATCCATATTGGCTCGGCAGATGGCGCAACGCCTGACTATACCATGAACGGCACAAGCTATATGTATAAGCTGGTCAGTACGGCAGAGGATTTGCAGAATATCAATAACCTGTCCGGCAATTATATGCTGGCAAATGACATTACCCTGACGGCTCCGGCAGATACGGCAAGCGGCTCGAATTTTACGCCGATTGGGGGAACGCACTGGAATAAAGAGACAGAGAAATTCACCGGCAGATTTGACGGCCTCAATTATACGATTGACAATCTTTATATAAACCCAAATACAACCGAGGATTGTGTTAGTGCAGGACTTTTCGCGGCAATTGGACGTTCGGGCGTGGTGGAAAATTTGACCTTGGGAACAGGGAAATCAACTTTGATTACCAACCGCAATGGTTATAATGGCAGTTTTGCAGGCTTAAATGACGGCATATTGCGAAATGTGGTCAATAACGGCGTTGAGGTGACCGGCTCCAATTATTCAAGCGGCGGCATTGTCGGGTATAACTGCCGTTTGATTGACGGCGCAACGAATAAGGCTGCTGTTACCACAAAGGTCAGCTACTCTTTGGGCGGTATTGTCGGCGAAAATGATGGGCGAAGCAGTGTGGATAGGACGGGGATTGTTCGCAATTCGCGCAACACCGGCGAAGTGGCTAATACAGCCTCATCCAAGGTCGGCGGGATTGTGGGCAATAATTTACAAGGTACGCTTCAAATTGTCAGTAACAGCGGGACAGTGACAGGCAGTCAAAACGTAGGCGGTATTGCAGGCTTAAACAATAATGAAATCAGCAATGCGGCTAACACGGGAACTGTTCAAGGAAAAAAATGGGTTGGCGGCGTAATCGGCTACAACAACCAAGGCACGTTGACTAATGCGTATAACATAGGCAGCATCAGTATTTCTAATCCTGCTGGTCCTATGGCTATTGGCGGTGTTGGCGGTGTGGTAGGTGCCAATGAAGGCATTGTGACCAACGTCTATAATGAAGGTACTGTCAGTGGATTCAATATTAACGGCGGTGTTGTGGGACTGAATGGAAGCGATACAAATGGCTATGGCGTACTGCGAAATGCTTATAATACAGGCACTGTGAGAGGGACCGGAGCCAATACAGGAGGCATTGTTGGACTGTTAGTTGAAGTTGTTCCTAGTGCTACAGCTAACGGCAGAGGTTATACAACAGGCTCGGTAGAGAACGTGTATAATACAGGGGAAGTAACTTCGACGGATCCTCAAAATTCACTGGGGGCTATTGTCGGTCAGCAAAAAGGCGGTACAATTAGCGGGGCATATTATCTACGCAATCTGACTACGGGCGTGGGAGGCGGTTCGCGAAGCACAACGCAGGTAGATACCGAGGTTGCAATGAAACAGGCCACAACTTTTGCGGACTTTTCCATCGATAAGGACGGCTCGAACAGCAGTGCCGTATGGCGTATTTACGAGGGCAAGACCATGCCGCTTTTGACGGCGTTTCTCACGCCGCTGACGCTTGCCGACACCACGGTTGTCTATGACGGACAGGCACATAGCGTTGCGTCCTTGAGCAAGGTGGACAGTTCCAAGATTTTGGTTGGAACATTGTCCTCTTATACGAAATCCGGCACTTACACTTATACGGGGCTGAAGGAACTTTACTCTGACCAGCAGGGCTATAACATTAAGACTTCCGGCGATACGGCAACGCTGACTATTAACAAAGCACCGCTGACCATAAACTTTGAACCCATTCAAAAACAGTATGACGGTACGACCAATGCGGTTGCCGGACAGGGAACGCTTAAAGGTGTACTGGGAAAAGACAATGTATCGTACGCAGCGGATGTAATCGCCGTCTACGACAGCAAAAATGCCGGAACGCGTACGGTAAACTACAGCGGAATCAAGCTGACGGGTGCAGATGCCGGGAACTACAGCATTGAAGCTGCCGCCGAAGGCAAAGGCACCATCACCGCCGCGCCGCTGACGCTGACCGTAGCCGATATTACCAAAGAATACGACGGTACGACAGAGGCACCGAATGCTTCCTACAGCATTACGAATGGCCAGCTTTTCGGGGAAGATACCATAACCGGCGGCAGCTTTGCCTATGAAGATAAGTCTGTCGGCACGGGCAAGACCGTAACCCTTACGGGCGTAAACGTAAGCGATGGCAACGAAGGACAAAATTATACGTTGACTATCGTGAACAGTACCAACAGCGCGATTACCGCTAATGCACCGACTGCTGTAGTCAGTGTGATGGCGGACAGGCTGGAAGCAGCCGGAACCTCCCTACCCAAGATGGAGGAAGTAATCGCAGTGGCTGCTCCGGCACCGGCAGCAACGGTACCAACGCCAGCAGCCATTGAGCCTGCGGCACCCTCACCGGCTGTACAATCCGAAGATGAACAGCAGTCGGACAATGTAGAAACTGCCGCGACCACAGCAACCACGCATGGCGATGACCACGCCAATGCGCCTGCAAGGGAAAAACCGGTACATAATGCCTTGGGTAAGGATGGTGTTCTCACGATGGTCAATGAAGGTGTCAATCCGCCGGAATCCATGAGTGCAGAAAATGTCGCCCAGCAAAATAAAAATACCAATGGAAATAACAAAGAAGGGGAATAACATTGAAGAACTGGAAAAAGCAAGAGACAAGCAATAAATTACGCAACAGCATCATCTATGGAGCCGGCATGGCCGCCGCCTTTTGGGCATTGCCCCTAAACGCATGGGCGGCGCCTGCCGTTCCGGCACCGGGAGACAGCCTTGAACGCCCGCAGGTACAGGATAACGGGCCGGTGGTGGACGTGGACAGCCAAAAATCGGCTGCCGAGCAGGCCGGAACCCGTTTCCACCTGCAGAGTGTTGCCGTAAACCATGCGGATATGAAACTAAAGGACGCTGACCTGCAGAAGCTGACGGCAGAGATTACGGGCAGGGAAATTTCCTCCGGTGAGCTTAATGCCGTGGTGAATAAGATTACGGTCTATGCCTGCAGTCACGGCTATCCGGCAGCCATAGCCTATATCCCGGAACAGACCGCGGTAGAGGGCAATCTTACGCTGAACATTGAGCCGGGGCGCTTTGATACCGTCACGGTGGAGACAAACGGCGTTTTGCAGGAACATCTGGCCAAAGGCTACCTTGCCGGATTGAAAAAAGGCGATATCATTCGCACGAACAAGCTGGAAAACGCCCTGCGCAATCTGCGCGACTTGCCGGGAATTGCTGTAGATGCCAGCCTTTCCCCCGGCTCGCAGCAGGGCACGAGTAATCTGACCGTAAAACTGCGGCATCATGACGTTGATTCCTATGTGGTCTATGCCGAAAACTACGGCAGCCGCGCCGCAGGGCGTTATCGCTACGGCGTGCAGGCCGAATGGCGCAATCTGGGAGGCTCCGGCAGCCGTCTGAGCGCAGGCGGTCTTATCTCCAACGCCAACCAGCATGGCTATAACATCGGCTTTGAAACGCCGGTTGGACATAGTGCGACAACCATGGGCATTGGCTACAGCTATTCAAACTATGAATTGGGCGATCTATTCAGACAGCTGGGCGTAAAAGGCTTTTCTCATACGGTCAGCCTGTATGGGAAAACGCCGCTTGTGAACCGGGGCAGCAGCGGGCTTAACGTGGTCTATGCCTACAACTACCGCAAGCTGAATGATGAATTAAACGGCGTGAACTTCGGTGACCGTCATTCCCACAGCTTCAGTCTGGGCTTAAACGGACGGAACCGCACCGCCGTAAATGCCCTGCAGTACAATGTAACCCTGCATACGGGAACATTGGGAACGGATTCGGACACGGCGGAAGCATTGGCACAGGCAGGCGGCACCAAGGGCCGTTTCACGAAGGGAACAATGGATGCCACGGCAGTGCAGAAACTGGGCGGCCCTTTTGATGTTCTGCTGAAACTTTCGGGGCAGAAAGCGGCCAGCAATCTGGACAGCAGTGAGCACATTTATCTGGGCGGCGCTCGTGGCGTAAGGGCGTATCCGCAGGGCGAAGCCTCCGGCGATGAAGGGATTCTGGGGACGCTCGAACTGCGCTATCATACGAAGCTGCGGGGGCTGGTGCTTTCGACCTATTTCGATGCCGGTTCGGTCAAGACGGAGAAATCCGCAGCGGGCAGCACCACGCTGAAAGGCTGGGGCATAGGGCTGACTTACAGCAGGCCTGATGACTGGTTTGCACGGTTTGACTATGCAAGGCGCATAGGATTTGCGGAAGGACTCTCCCAAGATGCCAACAGTAAACAGCGTATGTGGTTTATTGCGGGCAAAATGTTCTAAAACGACATCGATATGTTAAGACGCCCCGGGATGGATAATATTTTTCCTCTGCTTAGACAGGCTTGCCAAACGCAGCGGAAAAGCAGCATCCGTCCCGGGGCTTATTGTGTGCAGTATACTATAGTAAATACTTTACCACCCAATAGGGGCTATTTGTTTAACGGGTGCACTTGTCAACAAAAAACTGGACATGAAATATAAAAAAATTGACAAAAAAGATGAACCATTGAACAAGGCTGTCTGATTTGTTGATACTGTAGAATTGCATCAAGGTATGACAGAAAACCAAGGAAAGAAGCTTCAATTGGTCAGAGATTTACAAATGGCTATTGCTGAATATGCCCCAGATGCCCAAGTTGTCGCTGATGGAAAGTTATACACCAGCAGATATATTAGAAAACTTCCTAGAGGTACAGGACAAGATTGGGAAGATGTATATATAGCTGAATGTAAAGACAAGACATGTTCAACATGGAACTATCTTCGTACCGAGCCATCAGATGAAGAGCATTGTATATCATGCGATAGTGTGATTGAAAAAAGCCGCTGGAAAAAAGCTATTGAACCGCGCAAAGGCTTTATTGCTGAGGAGCCACAAGATGTTCCAGCAAAAAAACCAGATAGGTCTTTCAGAAGTGATGATTTCTATATTGGCGATCCTCAACGCCAAATCATGGATAAACTTGAATTCTGTATCGCAGGAAATTCTATTCAAATAGAAACATCAACTAATGATTCTTTGATGGTTGTTTGTAAAGAAGATTTCCTTGTTTGTGATTTTTGTGGATATGCTGTTAGTTCTCTATCTATACAAAATGATAAAAACTATAGTCCGTTTGCATCCACATTTACAAAAAAACATCAAAGCCCATGGGGAAAAGATTGCAGCGGAATATTAAAAAAGAAAAAGTTATGTCATGTCTTTAAGACAGATGTAGTGAAAATTTTCTTTGAAACAACATTATCTAAAAACAAAGAAACAATGCTTTCAGTAATGTATGCATTACTTGATGCAATGTCTGATGTCTTAGATATTGAACGGACAGATATAAAGGGGTGCTTGCATAAAGTTAGATATAAAAATAGCATGGTATATAACATCATATTGTATGATGCAGTCCCTGGCGGTGCAGGTCATGTTCGGCGAATAGTTACAGATGATTGTAAAGTGTTTAAAAAGATAATTGCCAAAGCTATTTCAATAACCAGTAACTGTAATTGTGACCCTTCATGTTACAACTGTATTCGAAACTATTATAACCAAAATGTTCATGATTTATTAGATAGAAAACTTGTCATTGATTTTCTAAGTCAATTTCAAGAGGATGTATGATGTTATATGACAAGATGGTATGTCAAACAGCTGATATACCATCTTGTTCTACAAATCAATCAGAAATTTAGAGATTGTTTTGTAAAAACGACCTCACAGAATCGCCTGTAAGCTGCGTTAGGCGAAGAACATCGAGCATCATCAAAACTCGCTCACAGAGGCTATTATGCTGCTTAAAATCGATTCAGCTATTTTGCAGCGGAAAATAAGCATAAATCCACATCATAGGCACGTTTTCTATGGAGTGGAAATTTTTCCAGTATTTTAGTGTTGCTAATTGGGAAAGCCACAATAAAATTAAAAAAGAAACATATGCACCATCTTTTTCGCGACAAATGATATTGCCATAATTATCTAATAACTTAGAGAGGAGGATTTCATGTCAGATACAAATTTGACTACATCAACAAATCCCTTATCGCAAACGATCGATGTCAATCAAATTACCCCGGAATATTTCATCATGCACTATGCCGAATTTCCGCCGGGTTATTGCTAAAGGAAATCCCTCCGATGATACGATGCGGCATTACTGCAACCAAATAGACTTTTTCATCCGTTGGTGCTTGTCCCATGAACACAATCCATTAGCACTAAACGAGTACCAGCTTATCACGTATCGGGAATTTCTCTTGAACAGGCAGTACAAACCGGACAGCATTCAGGTCATGCTCGTCGCTGTAAAAGCCTTTTATGTAGCCGCAAAGAAAGTCGGACTTATAGGGATTAACCCAGCTGCAGAGCTAGAAGCTCCATCTATTGGCAGCAACAGCGAAGCGCTGTTACATTACTATACACCACAGCAAATGAATGAAATCGTACATGTTTTTGATGAAGACACGAATCCCTTTACACGGTATCGGAACACGCTCATCCTGTACCTGATGGGCGTTGAAGGGGTGCGCAACATTGAGGTGCACCGTGCCTGCGTGGAAGATGTCAACTGGGATGCTCGGGCTATTAATGGTTCGAGGGAAAGGCGCCAAGGGACGGATGGAGCCTATCTATCCCTGTGATGAAACCTTTGACATTCTGGAGAAATACCTGCAGGCTATTCCTACTGACCGGGAAATCAAAAAAGATGGCGTTTCTCACGCCGCTGATACTTTCTTCATCTAATCGAAATCTGATGGGGCGCATTTCCCGGAACGGGATTCGCTCCATTATGAACAAGGCACTGACTGCCTGCGATTTGAAGCATCCCGGCTACTCCTGCCATGTTTTCCGGCACAGCTGCGGCACGAATTTATACAAGGAAACCAAGGATTTAGAGGGCATATCAGCAAGATGTGCTCTCTTTTATTATAACTGCTATCACGTATGATTCATAATTAAATATAAATCATACGTGATACCTAGCTTCATTTAGGATAAGTATCGGACGATGCAAGCATAATTGTACAATATTATAATGTTTGCATTTATAAACATTAAGCCTTATAATGTATGTAAATGCAAACATTAGTAGGAAGGAGAAACTAGATAATGGGCAAAAAAATAGTCCTTACACCAAGTATCCAACGAATCCTTCAGCGTATGGGCGAGCAAATCAAACTGGCGCGCCTACGCCGTAATATATCGATGGAAATAGTTGCTGAGCGTTCTGGCCTTGGCAGGACAACAGTATGGGCCATAGAAAAAGGCAGCCCGTCCGTTTCCATGGGAGCCTACGCAAAAGTCCTCCATGCTATTGAAGGAATGGATAAAGACTTGCTACTTATTTGCAAGGACGACGCAAAAGGCCGCTTGATACAAGACTTAAACTTAACTGTTGCCCGTAGGGCACCAAAGAGGAAGAAAGATGAGTAATAAGACGATATACTGCTACTTGGATGATTACTACCGCGGTCAAATTCACCTTGGGAATTTATATGTACAAAAAGCTCGTGGGAAAGAAGTATATTCCTTTGAATTTACGCCTGATTTTCTGGCGAGTAAGGAACATTTGCTTTTGGACCCGCAGCTGCAAGTTGATATTTCTGGCCGTCAATATGCTGACAATCAGATTTTCGGCATGTTTTCTGACTCCTGCCCAGACCGCTGGGGCAGACTTCTCATGAAAAGGCGTGAATCTATCCGGGCAAGAAAAGAAGCCAGAAAACCCTCGGCCCTGCTGGAAAGTGACTTTCTGCTTGGCGTCCACGATGAAAGCCGCATGGGAGCATTACGTTTTCGTCTGGACCCTCATGGTGATTTTCAGGCCAATGATGTTTCCCTAGCAACTCCCCCATGGACGGACCTGCGTCGATTACAAGATGCGTCCCGAAATTTTGAAGATGACAATGGTTTCGACGAAACATGGCTCGCTCTGCTGATGGCTCCCGGTTCTTCACTAGGCGGTGCTCGTCCCAAAGCAAGCGTTGCTGACGAAAAGGGCAATTTGTGGATTGCCAAATTCCCATCCAAGCACGACACAGAAAATGCCGGTGCCTGGGAAATGGTAGCTCACGACTTGGCCGAAATGTGTAACTTAAACGTAGCAGAGGCGCAGGCTTTGTCCCTGACCAAGGAAGGCACCACTTTTTTGGTCAAACGGTTTGACCGCATAGGAAAAGCTCGAATCCACATGGCCTCTGCTATGACCATGCTGGGCAAAACCGATAGTGATAAAGATGCCTCTTATCTTGATATTGCCGACTGGCTGACAGCACATAGTGCCAATGCTTCTGCTGACCTGAAGGAACTTTGGTGTCGCATCGTGTTCAGCATCGCAATCTCAAATACAGATGACCATCTGCGAAACCATGGCTTTCTTCTGCACAAGGATGGCTGGCATCTTTCCCCACTGTTCGATGTAAATCCTAATCCCTATGGAAACAATTTATCTCTGGGCATTACCGAAGAAGATAGCACCCTCGATATGGAGCTAGCTCTGGAAATGGCGGAATTCTACCAAATCAAACCAGCAGATGCCAAGAATATTATCGCCAACACTAAGAGCATCGTAGCTAAAAACTGGCATATCTTGGCTAAAAAATATGGCCTGTCCCGTACAGCTATAGAGCGAATGAGCCCTGCTTTTGAAGGGAACAGTCTCTAACATTCCTGCTTCTGCCTAATAAATTTACCATACAGCCACAACAATAAAAAAGATTTAGCTATTTTGCAATTACCTTCATTTGCAACAGCATAAAAAGGAGCAGCGCAGATACATGAAAGATTACGAGCAGCAAGACTGCCAGCTTTTCAACACTGCAGATTCAATGATATTGTCTCCAAGCAGGCCGTATTTGCATCGGCTCAAAAGCTTATTCATTATTAACGGATCTGTGTAATAAGGGCATTCTGATAATGCAGAAAGCAGGCAATCGTACTTGCTATTTGCCGCAATAACCTAAGGGCGGTGTAAATTATTCTCAATTGTCCAATAGCCATTTCAGTACATTCAGCTTGCGTATACCATCGTAATCTGCTGTGGATTCGATTTCATCTAGAGTAAGCAGGTATTTGGGGTAATTGTCCTTAATTCGTAGCAGCGGTTTCAATTCCCTTTCTATTACATCCGGCTGGAGTGTGGATTCAGAAACCTGATAATAGGTAAGACCTTGTTCATTTTTTGCTACAAAATCAACTTCTCCGTTGGTCATAGAACCGACATACACTTCATAGCCACGGCGCAATAACTCCAGATAAACCATATTTTCCAGAATATGCCCTGTATCCCGGCCGTGTCTGCCTATTTTTAGGTAGCGAAGAGCCGCATCCACCACGTAATATTTAGGATTTATCTTTAGTATGTTCTTGCCCCGGATGTCAAAGCGTTCTGCCTGATAGATGAGCATACTATCCTGCAGACCTGTCAGATATTTTTCCACCGTCTTGCTATCAATCCGCCGTCCGGCACTGGTCATGGAATCCGCAACTTTGCGAATGGACAAGAGGCTCCCTACATTGGCGAACAGGTATTTGACAATACTCTCTAACATTTTCACGTCGTTAATATGGAGTCGTCCCACGACGTCTTTTAAGATTACGGTATTGTACAAGCCCGACAGATATTCGTTTATGTATTGTTGCTTGCCGTCCAGTTGTAACGTGTAGGGGAAAGAGCTTTCCGTAATATATCGCTCGTATATTTCCCTCAAGGTATGGTTCGCGGCCAAATCACTAGCGTCATAATATTCTTTGAAGGACAGCGGCAGCATTTTGAGTTCCACATAACGACCAGAAAGCAGGGTGGCCAGCTCCCCTGACATGAAGTAAGCGTTGGAGCCGGTGATGTAGACATCGGCATTTTCCTTGATAAATAAGCTGTCTACAGCCTTTTCAAATTCTGGTACATGCTGGATTTCATCAAGGAAGATATAATTCATGCCATGAGGCTGCATATGTGAAGTGACATATTTATAAAGGGCATGATATTCCTGCAGGTCTTCAAATTCCAAGTCCTCAAAGTTGATGCTGATAATTTGCTCTTTGGGAATCCCTTGCTCCAGCAGATGTTTCTGAAACAGTTCAAAGAGTTTAGACTTTCCACAACGTCTGACGCCAGAAACTACTTTTATGATATGTCTATCCTTATGGCGCTTCAAAAAATCCAGATATTCTTTTCTTTCCAAAAGTTTCATGTCATCCACCTCTCATTATTATTCAGTCCGTTTTTATATAATTATATTATAAATATGGACTTTATTCCATATTTATATAAAGATACCAATTATATATGCTTATAATCCATTATATCCACTGTTTTTACACAAAAATAAACTGAAAATTACTATTTTTATAAAACATATTGCATTATTTGGCAAACACGCTATAATAATAGATAAAGAAATCGTTTACTATTGGTTTATGCGAAATATGTTGTAATAGTGGCGATGTTTTATTTTTTAGAATCTAAGAAAACGTTTACATGTGCCTGTGGCACAGCAAGGGGGATTTGTAATGGAAAAAACGGTAATAACCATCAGCCGCCAGTATGGTGCTGGTGGCCGTGAGCTGGCTGGTATTATGGCTGAAAAGCTGGGCGTAAAGCTTTACGACCGCCAGATTGTGCATATTGCAGCGGCGAAGCTTGGCATTGATGATTTGAGTGAAGAAGAACTGCTGGAGATGGAAAATCATGTCAAACCATTGTCCATGAGTTTTATCCCGTTCCATTCCTTTGGCACCCACATGGGCAGTTCCAGTCAGGAAATGTTTATGAGTGAGTCGGCGGCTGTCCGCAAACTGGCAGAAGATGGCCCCTGTATTTTCTTGGGGCGCAGCGCGGACTATGCCCTGCGGAAAAAAGATAACGTTTTCTCTATCTTCGTCTGCGCCAGCGACGAGTTCCGGGAAGCCCGGGGCAGGGAAGTATATGATGGCAAGAGCCTGAAGGAGCTGGACAAGGAAGACGAAAAACGCGCTCGTTATTACAACTACTATACGGGGCGTACCTGGGGCGCCGGGGAGAATTACGACCTGGTGGTCAACACCAGCTCCGGGGAACTGGAAAAAATCGCTGACGGGCTTATCGCCTATATGCGGACGATAAAAGGCTGAGCGGGAGGATTATATTATGGAGGCGGTAGCAGTGGCAGAGAAGAAGAACAGCATGTGGCCGCGCATTGCTTATGCTTGCGGTACTTTTGGACATGACGTATTTTACGCCATGCTGGCAACGTATTTTATGATTTTCGTTACCAGTAATCTTTTTTCATCGAACAATCCCAGCCGGGATGCGTATATGATTGGCGTAGTCACCACGATTATCATGGTGCTGCGTGTGGCAGAGCTTTTCATTGACCCGTTTATGGGCAATATCATCGACAAGACGAAAACCCGTTGGGGGCGCTTTAAGCCATGGGTTATTGTCGGTGCCTTTGTGGCAGCCATTACGCTGGCAGCCCTCTTCACGGATTTTGGCGGTCTTACCGTTTCTAATCCGACGTTGTACCTGATTTTGTTTGCCATCGTTTATTTTGTCATGGATGTGTTCTATTCGGCAAAGGACGTAGCTATCTGGTCGATGATTCCGGCGCTGTCCTTTGATTCCCACGAGCGTGAAATCACGGCTACGGTTGCCCGTATCGGTTCTGTATTCGGTGGTCAGCTCGTGACCATCATGGTTATGCCGATTGTCCTGTATTTCTCCGTCAATCAGAATGGCGGTGCCGGTGACCCGCAGGGCTGGTTTGCCTTTGCCTGCATCGGCGGCGGTATTGCTACTTTAGGCGCTATCATTTTGGGTATTGGTACGAAGGAACAGGATTCGGCTCTGCGTGAAAACAAGGTTGATACTTCCTTTAAGGATGTGTTTAAGGTTCTGGCCAAGAATGACCAGCTGCTGTGGATAGCCTGCGCTTATTTGATTTTAGGCCTGGGTCAGAATATCGTTAATAACTTTAACCTGTACTATTTCATTTATGTAATCGGTGATGCTACGAAGTTCTCTTTCTTAGGTATTATCAACGTGGTTATCGGCCTGATGGCTGTGGCTTTGTTCCCGGTGCTTACGACGAAATTTAGCCGCCGCAAGCTGTTCTTCAGCTCTTTGGCGATTATGACGGCAGCGCTCATTCTCTACGCTCTGTCCGGCACAAATGTCTGGATGGCACTCGTTGCTGCCGGCCTGTTCAATCTGCCGCAGCCCCTTATCTTCCTCGTGGTACTGATGACCATTACGGACTCGGTGGAATACGGCCAGCTCAAGCTCGGCCATCGTGATGAGGCTGTCTGCCTCTGTGTACGTCCGCTGGTAGATAAGCTCTCCGGCGCTGTGACTGGCGGTATCGTTGGCCTGACGGCTGTATGGGTCGGCATGACCGGCGGTGCAACGGCAGCCGATATCACGGCCGGCAGCCTGCTCAAGTTCCAGCTTATTATGTTTGCGGTACCTGTAATCCTGCTGGTGCTGGCAGCTTTCGTTTATCGCGGCAAGGTAACGCTGACGGAAGAAGAACATGCCCGGATTGTGGAAGAACTGGAAGAAAAATGGGAAGACATGAATAAGTAAAATAAACGTATTTTATCTAAGAAAACGTTTCCAAAAGAATATTGACAGTTCCGTTTTTCAGGAGTAAACTAGAAACAACAAAGGGAAATGCGGCGCAACTTTGTAAGCGAAGCACGAAGTTGCGCCTTTTTTGCCAATATTAAAGAAAACGTTTACATATAATAGGAGGCTTTGACCATGGAAAAAGAAAATGAAATCCTTGCTAAAATGCAGACGGAATTTGCTGCTAAATTCGGTAATGATGCCGCTGCCAAGACGCGCGCTTACTTTTCGCCGGGACGTGTGAACTTAATCGGTGAGCATACGGATTACAACGGCGGTCATGTGTTCCCCTGTGCTATTTCCCTGGGGACTTATGCGCTGGTGGCTGACCGTCAGGACAACACGACGCGTATCTATTCCATGAATATGGCTGATAAGGGCATAATAGAGTTTGCCATGAGCGGTCTCAGCTACGACAAAGCCAAGGATTGGGCCAATTATCTCATGGGCGTGGTGAAGGTTTTCGAAGATGCCGGGCATAAGGCAGGCCACGGCTTTGATATTCTGATTTTTGGCACCCTGCCCAATGGTTCGGGGCTTTCCTCCTCGGCCTCCCTTGAAGTGCTGACCGCCTTGATTTTAAATGATGCCTTTGACTTTGGTCTGGATATGGTCGAAATGGTGAAACTTTCCCAGAAAGCCGAAAACACCTTTGTCGGTGTAAACTGTGGCATTATGGACCAGTTTGCCGTAGGTATGGGCAAGAAGGATTGTGCAATTTTACTGGATTGCAACACGCTGGAATATCGTTACAGCAAAATAGCCTTGGACGGGGCCAGCATTGTTATCACCAATACGAACAAGCCGCACAGTCTGGCATCCAGTGCCTATAATGTGCGCCGGGCCCAGTGTGAGCATGCCCTGAATGAGCTGAAGGAAGTTAAGCCGGAACTGAGTGCGCTGGGGCAGCTCTCCAATGAAGAATTCAATCAGCTGGCCGGGGCTATCAGCGAGCCGCTGGAACGTCAGCGCGCCCGTCATGCCGTCCTGGAGAACAACCGGACGCTGGAGGCCGTGGAGGCCCTGGAGGGCAATGATGTGGTCAAATTCGGCAAGCTGATGAATGAATCCCATTATTCCCTGCGTGATGATTACGATGTGACGGGCAAGGAACTCGATACTCTGGCTGAGCTGGCCTGGCAGGTAGAGGGCGTTATCGGCTCGCGTATGACCGGGGCCGGGTTCGGCGGCTGCACGGTAAGCCTCGTGAAAAATGAGGCCATTGAAACCTTTAAAGCAAAGGTGGGCAAGGCTTATACAGAGAAGATTGGTTATGCCCCGAGTTTCTATGTCGCCAATATTGCTGACGGCACGCACCGGCTTAAGTGATAGAAAATCCTCTGGTAATCATATAGAAAACGTATAGAAAACATGTTACAATAGAAAGCGATTTCTGTTGTTGAAAAAAGGAGCGCATTGACATGTCGATTCTTGTTTGCGGCGGTGCCGGTTATATCGGTTCCCATGCCGTTCATCAGTTAGTGGAAAAGGGCGAAGAGGTTGTTATTGTCGATAATCTGCAGACAGGCCACCGTGATGCCCTGAACCCCAAAGCCAAATTTTATGAAGGTGACATTCGCGAGGCAGCTGTCCTCGATAAAATCTTCACGGAAAATAAGATTGAGGCTGTTATTCACTTTGCCGCCAACTCGCTGGTCGGTGAAAGCATGGAAAAACCGCTGAAATACTTCAATAACAATGTATATGGCATGCAGGTGCTCCTGGAGGCTATGGTGCGCCATCATGTGGACAAGATTGTGTTCTCTTCCACGGCGGCTGTATATGGTGAGCCGAAGAAAATCCCCATCATGGAGGACGATGAAACCTGTCCTACCAATACTTACGGGGAAAGCAAGCTGACCATGGAAAAGATGATGAAGTGGGTAAGCCGGGCTGATGGTATCCGCTATGTGTCCCTGCGTTATTTCAATGCTGCAGGTGCCTTGGACGATGGTTCCATCGGCGAGGACCATCATCCGGAAACCCATCTGATTCCGCTGATTTTGCAGGTTCCCCTGGGCAAGCGTGACCACATTACGGTGTTTGGTGACGATTATGCTACACCGGACGGTACCTGCCTCCGCGATTACATTCATGTAATTGACCTGGCTGACGCGCATGTACTGGCGCTGGAATATCTGCGCAAGGGCGGCGACAGCAATATTTTCAATCTTGGCAATGGCCAGGGCTTTTCTGTCAAGGAAATGATAGAGGCCGCCAAAGAGGCCACGGGCAAGGATATCAAAGTGGAAATGGGGGCACGCCGTGCCGGTGACCCGGCCCAACTCATTGCCTCTAGTGAAAAAGCAAGAACAATCCTGGGCTGGAAACCGCGTTATACTGATGTAAAGCAGGTTATTGGTACAGCCTGGAACTGGCATCAGAAACATCCCAATGGGTATGAGAAATAAGCGGCCTCATCCGTCAGCCTAGCGGCTGCCACCTTCTCCAATGGAGAAGGCTGAAAGGAAGATATAAGTGAACATCAACACAGAAATCAACCGCCTGCTGAACTTTGCTAAGCAGCGCGGCCTTATCAGCGAAGACGATTACTACTACAGCGCCAATCTCCTAATCGACGTTTTACACGTGGAGGAGTTTGTGCCGGAAGATATAGAAGAAAATTTGGAAACGGCTGCACCTATTCTGGTGAATATGCTTGATTATGCGGTGCAGGCAAAACTTATCGAAGACACAGCCGCCGAACGTGATTTGTTCGATACCCGTATTATGAACTGTGTCATGCCCCGGCCTTCGGAAGTAGTGCGCAGATTCCAGAGTGATTATGCCCGGGCGCCCAAGGCGGCGACGGACAATTTCTACAAGCTGAGCATTGCCGCCAACTATATCCGCAAGGACAGAATTGACAAAAACATCGTCTGGCAGACCGCCACGGAATATGGCGATTTGGATATCACCATCAATCTGTCCAAGCCGGAAAAGGATCCGCGGGATATTGCCAAGGCTAAACTCATTAAGTCCAGCTCTTATCCTAAGTGCCTCCTTTGCCGGGAAAATGAAGGCTTTGCCGGCCATGCAGGACATCCGGCACGGCAGACCCACCGCTTAATCCCTCTGCGGCTGGCCTCCCATCGCTGGTTTATGCAATATTCCCCTTATACCTATTACAATGAGCATTGCATCGTCCTGAACAGGAAGCATATCCCCATGAAGGTAAATCGCAAGAGCTTTGAAAATTTGCTGGACTTCGTGACGATTTTCCCCCATTATTTTTTAGGCTCCAATGCGGATTTACCAATTGTGGGGGGCTCCATTCTTTCCCATGACCATTATCAGGGCGGCCGCTATGACTTTGCCATGGCCAAGGCACCTGTGGAACATACATACAGTGTCAAAGGCTATGAAGGCATAAAGGCCGGACGGGTAAAATGGCCGATGTCCACCATTCGCCTGACGGGAGACGACAGGGAAGAACTCACGGATTTGGCCGAAAAAATCCTGAACAAGTGGCGTACCTACAGTGATGAAAGTGTGGGGATTCTGGCAGAGAGCGCCGGCGAACCGCATAATACCATCACGCCGATAGCCCGCCGCCGCGGAAGTGACTACGAGCTGGATTTGGTGCTGCGCAACAACCGCACAAGTGACGAGCATCCGCTGGGAATATTCCATCCGCATGCCGAAGTGCATCATATAAAGAAGGAAAATATCGGCCTTATCGAAGTCATGGGGCTGGCGGTACTGCCTGCCCGGCTGAAACAGGAAATGCACCTTTTGGGGCAGGAACTGGTTCGCGGCACAGAGGATATTTCCGGCATTGAGGAACTGCAAAAGCATGCTGACTGGTACAAGATGCTGCGGCAGAAATATCCGGCGGTGACGGCTGATAAAGTTGAGGGCATTTTGCAGGCAGAAATCGGTGAGGTATTTAAGACCGTACTCGTGCATGCCGGTGTTTTCAAGCGCAATGCCGAGGGCTTAGCCGCCTTTGATAAGTTTATGCAAACCGTTTCTGAGGGGTAATACCTAAGAAAGCAGGTTTTTATGGAAGATAAGAAACAGGCCACCATTGTAGACGTAGCCAGAGAAGCCGGCGTATCTGTTGCCACCGTATCACGGGTGGTCAATGGCAATTACCCGGTAAAGGTGGAAACCAAGGAAAAGGTCAGAATGGCCATCAGCAGGCTGAATTATGTCCCCAATGTTCAGGCCAGAGAACTCAATACCCGTAAATCATCTACCATTGGCGTAGTGGTGCCGGGGCTGCATAATATGTTCTTTGCCGAAGTAATTGATGGTATTGAAGAAGCGGTCAGGCAGGAAGGCTTTTCGTTCATGCTGAGCTGCGCGAAGAATGACCCGGTACAGGAGATGCAGGCTATCAATACGCTGGTGGCCCGTAATGTCTCAGGTATTATTGTCATCAGCCCTAATACCAAAAATATCAGCGAGAGTTTTTATGAGGAACTGGTGCAGCGTGTGCCGCTGGTTTTCATAAACGGGTATCACCGTATTAAAGGCGTGTCTTATGTCGGCAACGATGAGCAGCTGGGCTGCCAGAGCGCGCTGGAGTATCTGGCTGAGCTGGGACACAAGGCAATAATGTTTGTGCGGGGCGATAATTCTGATTCATACGATATAAAAGAAGAAACTTATCGTGAGTTTATGACGAAACGCCAAAACCTGCACGAGGATTATATTTTGAATATCGGTGAGGGCAATGGTGTGGAAACGGTGGATTCAGCTATGGAGGCGCTGCTGCGTAAGCTGCCTGAGCTGAAACCGTCAGCGGTTTTTTGCTGCAATGACCTGATGGCTGTCGGTGCGCTCAATGCCTGCAAGCGTCTGGGGCTGTCCGTACCGCGGGACATTTCTCTTATGGGCTATGACAATATAGCCCTGTCCCGGCTGGTAGAGCCCAAGATTACCACGATGGATCAGAATATGTTCCAGCTGGGCGAAAGCGCTTCCCGTCTGCTGATAGAAAATATCCGCGGCGGTCAAAGCAAGCGCATTATGCTGGACAACAGACTGATAACCCGGGAAACGACAGACAGATACATAAGCAAAGACAAATAAGACAACCCCTGCAGGATTTTCCTGGCAGGGGTTGTCTTCATGTCGAAGAAAAAATAGGTGTGTGATATAACGAGGCAAGAAAATGTCCCACACCTCAGCAGGTGGGGGCACGAATACCAAAACAGGCGGCGAGCATATCTCCCGCCTCGTTGAAACGCCAAGAGGAAGTTTTGCCTATGGCAAAACTGGAACAACGGCGTTATAATATATATGGTATAATAAATATATTAAATGTAAAAATAATCCCAGATTAGAAAGGATAATGAATATGAACAGTGAGAAATTGATGTCAAAGCTGGAAGCCTTTGACCCGGAATTGTGCGGTGAGCTGAAACGGGCACTGGCCCATCAGCGCAACACTTTGTCCCTGATTCCGACCACCAATGCAGCCTCGCCGTTTGCGGCATACCTCAAGGGCAGCACTTTGGGCGATGAAATCATCGACCATCACGATGCTGAGGAGTATTCCAGTCTGGAACGCATTGCCGCCAAACGCGCAGCAAGGCTCTTTGGCGCTGACCATGCGATTGTCCGTACCGGCAGTCTGGCGATCGCCTCCCGTGTGGTAATGCTGGCGCTCCTGAAAAAAGGTGACACCGTTCTGTCCTTTAACCTGCGCAAGTCCGAGCACTGTACGGGCGAATTGCAGTATAACTTTGTGAAATTCGGTGTAGAGCCTGATACCATGAGCCTGAATTTTGCCAAGGTGAAGGCACTGGCACACAAACACCGCCCCGATATGATTATCTATTCTCCCGTAAATTACCCCCAAAATATTGACTATCGGGAACTGCGGCAGATTGCTGATGAAGTCGGCGCCTACCTCTGGATTGATTTGGGGCAGAACTCCGGCCTGATTGCCACGGGGAAAATCCCTTCGCCGGTGCCCTACGCTGACGTAGCTACATTTGCTGCCAGCGACGCCCTGCATGGGCCGCAGAACGGCATTATCCTCTGCAAGGAAAAACTGGCGGAACGTCTGGACAGCACGGTGGTGGAAACGGGGCACAGCTCCCTGAAAAAGAATGTGCTGGCTTCTTTGGGGATCATCTTTAAGGAAGCAGAATGTGAGGAGTATCATGCCTATAACCAGCAGGTGCTGGATAACGCCCGGGCCTTGGAAGAAGGCTTGCTGGAATCCGGCTGCAAGCTGCTGTGCAGTCCCACGCAGAATCATCTGGTGCTGGTGGAGCTTAAGAGCGGTTTGGACGGTGCTGAAGCCGTCGCCAAACTGGAAGAAGCCGGCCTGCTGGTAAAAGCCGAACACCTGCTCACCGCCGATGACAACATCAGCTATCCCATCCTGCGCCTTTCAAGTCTTGACAGCGCCACGCGGTATTTAAATGCCGGGGAAATGCGGGAGGTGGGACGCATTTTAGGCCGGTTCCTCAATTCACCGCAGGACGATGTGGCCATAAAATCTGTCAACAAATTCATTAAAAAACTGGTGGAAGACCTGCCCCTGTTTGCCGAAGACTGGCTGCCGGAATTGGAAGTCATGGACGACGGGGACGCAGAAATCGCCATGCGCGCCATGATTCACTGGAACATCTGATATTACTTTTCCATAACGGCAGCTATGGATTTGATACAGGCGTTGCGGAAACCCTGCTCCTCTAGCGCCGTTACGCCGCGGATGGTGGTGCCACCGGGACTGCAGACGTTGTCCTTTAGGATTCCGGGATGCGTGCCGGTAGCGAGCTGCAATTTTGCGGAGCCCAGCACCATTTGCGAAATCAGGCGGTAGGCGTCTTCACGTTTCAAGCCGTATTTGACGGCAGCATCGCCGTAGGCTTCGATGAAGAGGTCGACAAAGGCCGGGCCGCAGCCCGTCACCGTACCGCCGATGCCCATAAGGGAACTGGGTAGCTCCTGTACCAGCCCCACAGCGCCAAATAACTTTTTGATTTCCTCTCGCTCTTCCGGGGCGAGAGTATTTTTTTCCTCAAACAGCAGGACGCCTTCGCCCACCATTGCCGGGGTGTTGGGCATGACAAACTGCAGCCGCGTATTGGTTTTGAGCACACTCTGGTAACGGGCAAAATCCCAGCCTGCGGCTATGGAAATAAGAGTCTTGCCTTCCAGAGAGGAATAGAGTTCTTTGAGGACACCTTCTATCTGATAGGGTTTGCAGGCCATGATGATGGTATCGCAGATTTGCGGCAGCGCCAGCAGGCTGCGAACAGGAGTGAAGCCGATTTTTGCGGCGTTGTTCTTTAATTTTTCCTGATTGGGGGCAAAGGCGTAAACCTTGCTTTTGTCGATGGCCTGACTATTGATGAATCCCGAGGCCAGCGCCTGAGCCATATTGCCCATTCCAATAAAGCCGAGTTTTTCCATAGTGCAATCCTCCTCGTATAAATCAAATGGATGTTATTAGTGTATATATTTATTGTAGCATGTATTCGGGGGCGTGTTGAGAATTTTTTCCTGCGGAAAAATTTTTTGCAGGTGTTGTTTATTTCAGTTGAAGGGGTATAATAATATATCAGACTCATTTTACGCAACTCGTTTGAGGTGGATATAAGATGTTAAATACACGGAATATAGATATGCTGCAAGGCTCATTCTGGGATAAACTCATTATCTTTGCCCTGCCGCTGGCGCTGACCGGGGTGTTCCAGCAGCTCTTTAATGCAGCTGATGTGGCGGTGCTTGGTCAGTTTGTCGGCAAGAACGCCATGGCAGCGGTGGGAAATAATATTTCCGTCATCGGCATACTGGTGAATCTCTTTATGGGGCTTTCGTTAGGCTCTAATGTGGTGATTGCCCGGTTTATCGGGGCAAAAAAGCCGGAAAAGGTGGGGACCGCGGTACAGACTTCCTTTGCCCTGGCCCTGATTACCGGTGTGCTGCTGCTGGGCTTAGGTGAGGCCATAGCCGGGCCGATTATCAAATGGCTGGAGGTGCCGGCGGAAGTTGAAGCCATGGCGGAAACTTATCTGCGCGTGTACCTGCTGGGGCTGCCCTTTATCGGTGTCTACAACTTTGAGGCGGCTATTCTGCGCGCCCGAGGGGACACGAAAACGCCATTGATGGCGCTGATTGTGGCAAGTTTTGTGAATATCTCGCTGGACATTGCCTTTGTCATGCTGGGCTGGAGCATTATGGGCGTAGCACTGGCTACGGTGCTGGCTACGGGAGTCAGCGCGCTGATGCTTTTCTGGTCGCTGACTCATTCGCAGGATATTCTGCGGCTGCATTTTAACGGTTTTACCTTTGACAAAAAGCTGCTGCGTGACATTGTGGCCATTGGTCTGCCGGCCGGGGTACAGGGAATGGTCTTTTCCTTTTCCAATATTCTCATTCAGGCGGCAGTAAACAGCTTAGGGCCGGATGCGATGGCAGCATCGGCGGCGGCCTTTGCCGTCGAGGTCAATGTGTACTGTGTGCTGAACGCCTTTGCACAGGCAACGACTACCTTTGTGAGCCAGAATTACGGCGCCGGAAACTTAGCCAGATGTTTTCAGATTACCAAGGTGGGGCTGGCACTGGATATTGCCTTTACCGTGGCTATGGGGGTGCTGGTCATCATCTTTGCCCGGCCGCTGCTGGGGCTCTTTAACGCCGATGAGGCGGTGCTGGAACTGGGCATTATCCGCTTCTGGTTCATCGTGGCACCACAGTTTTTGCAGGTGTTCATTGACGTGCTGTCCGGGGCGCTCCGCGGCTACGGCTTTTCCCTGCCGCCGGCGCTGCTGGCCCTGGTGGGGATTTGCGGCGTGCGCATTGTCTGGCTCTTCACCCTGTTCCCGGCCAGCCCTACTTATGGCACACTGATGGCCTGCTATCCTGTCAGCTGGCTGATTACCGGTATTTTCATCGCCATTCTCTACCGTTACTGCCGGGGACACATAAAAATGATTCGGGTGTGATGTGCGGTAGTACTGAGTGTGTTGTCTGCTATTTGTACCTATGATATAATTACGTCAGAGGTGATTTGTATGGCTACGACCACAATTCAAGTGCGCATGGACTCGGTGCTTAAACAGCAGGTCGAGTTAAAATTGAAATCTATGGGCCTCAATATGTCTACTATGGTAAATATGCTGGCACATCAGATAGTTAGACAGAACCGTATTCCTTTTGAAATTATCGGTGATAGTACAGCAGAAAATATCACGCCGTCAGTACCTGCCCTTGACGATATGCCGAAATCTGTAAATGCAGATAAAATGACCGCTGAGGAGTTAAAACAGAGTTTGCTGAAGGGGTATCAGGAAGCTCAAGATGGACAAGCACGTCCCGCAGCTGAGGTGTTTGCAGAAATGAAGGCGAAGTATAATATATGAATCTTTATGAAGTCCAAGTAATGTACGGAAAACAGGGGGCGGTTTTGTGTGGAAGATTGTAGGCGAGTCTTTTATCAATGCGGCAAAAATTTTTCCGACTAAGCAGCGCTATGTCAAAAAAATGATAGATGCCTGCAAGGATGATGACAACATAAAAAAGATAATCGTCTTCGGCAGTGCTGTTACGGCAGGCTGCAATCCATGGAGCGATATAGACATATATTTTGAAATGGCTCATGATGTCAGCAACTTGCCGGTGTGTGATGCAGGGCAGGCTGTTTTTGACAAGTGGACGAATTTTTCTGTTTCCGCAGAACTCTTGTCAGAAATCAAGGAAAAAGGAGTTGTAGTGTATGAGCGGTGAAGAGACATTATTGGATATTGCGCGGCGTAATTTCTATACGGCTCAGCTGCTTTGGAAAAATATGGGGGATGATGAGGGGTATTTGAATATTATCGCTTATCACCTGCAGCAGGCGGTGGAGCTGGCATTGAAACACGCCTTGGAATTGGAGGGCATCGAGTACCCCAAAACCCATGATATTGACGATTTGCTGAACCGCTATCCGGGTGATGAGTTTGACGCTTTATTGCCATGGGCGGCGGCCATCACCAATATGGAAGCCAAGACAAGATATGTCAAAAACTACCGTGTGTCGCTGAAAACGATAAAGGCGGTTTTTCCTTTGGTGGAGGAAATGCTGAAGTAAATTTAATAATCACCGTATGAGGATTGTGCTATACTAATGGTCAGAGAGCTTTTGAGCAGCCGAAAGGAAGATGACCATGACAGAGTACAATCCTCATTCTTTACGGGCAGAGGAATTTATAAATGATGCAGAAATCCGTGAGACGCTGGCTTATGCGGAGGCTAATAAGGATAATCTTGCCCTGATTGATGAGATAATGGAAAAGGCCCGGCCCGTGAAGACGGGGTCGGGCTATACCTGTAAGGGGCTGAGCCATCGGGAGGCGTCGGTGCTGCTGGCGTGTGAGGACCCCGGCAAAATCGCCCGCATGTATGAGATTGCCGAGGAAATCAAGCAGGCGTTTTATGGCAACCGCATTGTGCTGTTTGCGCCGCTCTATCTTTCCAACTACTGTGTAAATGGTTGTGTCTACTGTCCTTACCACGGCCAGAACAAGCATATTCCGCGCAAAAAACTCACGCAGGAAGAAGTCCGCGCTGAGGTCATTGCTTTGCAGGATATGGGACATAAGCGCCTGGCGATTGAGGCTGGGGAGGACCCCTTCAACAATCCGCTGGAATACATTTTGGAATGTATCAATACTATTTACAGTATCAAGCATAAAAACGGCGCTATCCGCCGCGTGAATGTGAATATTGCCGCCACTACGGTGGAAAACTACCGCAAACTCAAAGAGGCCGGCATTGGCACGTATATTCTTTTCCAGGAAACATATCATAAAGAAAGTTATGAACGGCTGCACCCCACGGGGCCGAAACATGATTATGCTTATCATACCGAGGCCATGGACAGGGCTATGGAAGGCGGTATTGACGATGTGGGACTTGGCGTACTCTTTGGGCTGGAAGGCTACAAGTATGAGTTTGCCGGTCTGTTAATGCACGCCGAACATTTGGAGGCCGTGCATGGCGTCGGCCCGCATACGATTTCCGTGCCACGCGTGAAAAAGGCCGATGATATCGACCCGGAGGCGTTTGACAACTCCATAAGCGATGAAATTTTCACCAAGATTGCGGCCTGCATACGTCTGGCGGTGCCGTATACGGGCATGATTATTTCCACCCGGGAATCGGAAGAAGTCCGGGCGAAGATGCTGCAGGTGGGAATTTCCCAGGTCAGCGGTGCCAGCCGTACCAGTGTCGGCGGTTATACGGAAAAAGAGCGGCCGACGGATACGGAGCAGTTCAATGTGTCAGACCAGCGCACTCTTGATGAAGTGATTAAATGGCTGATGGAAACGGGGCATATTCCCTCCTTCTGCACGGCCTGCTATCGCGAAGGGCGTACCGGGGACAGATTCATGAGCCTGTGCAAGAGCGGCCAGATTGTAAATTGCTGCCATCCCAACGCTTTGATGACACTGACGGAATACCTCACGGATTATGCCAGCGAAGAGACGCGCGAGCTGGGCTATAAGCTCATTGCGAAAGAATTGCAGAAAATCACCAAGGACAAGGTTCGCGAGATTGCCGCAGAGCATATTGAGGCCATCAAGCATTCGGATAAACGGGATTTCTATTTTTAACGATGTTATTGGGCTGACAGGTCAAACTGACCTGTCAGCTTTTTGCTATATGTATGCTCCATTCATTTTGTTTTCATAGTCAATCATCATCTTTTCATAATGCTTTGTTATACTTAGTCTTGTTCGAGGGCTTGAAGTTAATCAAGACTGGAGGAAACACGAATATGAATCAGATGAAGAAGATAAGCAAGAATATTTCCAGCAACATCATAAAGAACACGAAAATAGGGTATATGAAGGCTTCAATGACGAAAATCACGGCGGTGATGGTGGTCACGATGACGGTGCTGGCTCAGAGCCTTATCGCGGAGGCACAGGCGGCAGAGCCGGAAGTTACCCGTGATATGCGAGCTCTGGAGCAGCGCGGCGCATATCTGACCGGCCTCACCCATCGCATTAAGGCTGAGGATAGCCTGATGCATAAGATTTTAAATGATGCGGTGACGGATAATGTCAATCTGGGGCAGGCTGCTGATGGTATTGGCGATGTTCTGCGCTATACGCTGGTTATAAAGGACGAGGATTACTGCCGCCGGGTGCCGGAGGCCATGCAAAAACTGACGGCGGGCGGCTATCAGGTAGTGAAGTTCAATAATGCCTGGGGCGGTAAGTTTTATCAGGGGATAAACGTCCAGCTTTTAAGCCCCACAGGGGTAAAAACGGAGCTGCAATTCCATACCCCCGGTTCCTACAATATCAAGCAGGCCTCTCATGGCGTTTACGAAATCCGCAGAAATCCCCAGTCCACTCCCGAGGAAGTTGCCGAGGCAACGGCTGCCAGCATTGCCTACAACTCCTTGGTAAGCATACCTGTGGGAGCAAAAGAAATTGTCTGGCCGATGAAAATATGAAAAATATCTGAATCTTTAGAGGAATATGACCATTCTTTATAGAAATATACATTATAGGGATTATGTATAGGAGGGATGGTTTATGGCGTACACGGAAAAGGACGCTCATCGCTTAGCGCAGGCTCACGGCGGTCGTGTGGAAAAATACCGCAAGGCCGGACAGAAGATTGATTTTCGCTGCCACTTGGGGCATCGCTTTGCCCTGACCTTTAACCAGATTTTAAATCATGACCGCTGGTGTCCCCATTGTCATGCCATGCCCAATAATGTTTTTGCGGCAGAGACACAGTCAGGCTTGCAGGCAGAAGAACAGCTGCTTATATACACTGATGGCAGTGTCCGTGACGGCATCGGCAGCACATGGGCTTTCGCGGTATTTCGCGGACGGCAGGAAATTTATCATGATTACGGCACCTGCGGTGTGGTTCATGTGGGCAATGTGCTGGTGGCTGAAATTCACGCGGTGCTGATGGCTGTGCGCTGGCTGGCACAAAGCCCTTATGAGAAAGCCGTTATCTGTCACGATGCCGAAGCCGTGGGCACCAGACCAAGAATTCCGCCACCGCCGCCCAAGGATAAAACAGGCAGGGCTGATGCGCAGGCAGAGCCGCCCAAGACTACGGAAAATCAGCGCGTATGGCGCAATTATTGGAAAATCATTGCCCCCTTCCTGCGAGGGCAGAGGATTACCTTTCGGAAGGTGAAAGGGCATGGCAACGACTGGCACAATGCACTGGTGGACGGCTATTGCAATCTTGCCTATGACAGCCTCTATAAGCTGGGGAAGGTAGAGCGGCAGCGCCGTATTGACAGCGCGGCGGCCAAGCGGCGCATTAACGGGTGGAAGCGCCGCCATACCAGCCTGAAACTCCGTGTGAAGAGATATCGTCATCATTATATTTTACGCATAAAAACAGCAGCCCGCCACTTGGGCAGCCTGCTGTTGCAATATGGCAATTCGTAGGAGCGTGTCAGCGTCTTTCAGGCGCTGGCACTTTCTTTATGTTCGCCGGGAATGTCCCGTATGGCATCATCACCGTGCTGGCCGGTGCGGATGCGGACGGCGTCTTTCAGCTCCGTGACGAAAATCTTGCCGTCGCCGAATTTGCCTGTACGCAGGACGCGTTCGCATGTATCAAGTACCGTGTCCACGGGAATTTCGGAAACGACCGTCTCCACTTTGATTTTGGGCACCAGCTTCACATCGTATTTCTTGCCGCGATAGATTTCCTGATGTCCCTTGGATAGACCGCAGCCGAACACCTGACTTACGGTAATGCCCATGACGCCGATGCGGTTCAAGGCACGCAGCAGGTCATCGAGTTTCGTGGAACGGGTGATGATTTCGATTTTGGTCAGCATAGCATTCATCCTTTCTCGGCCATATTCATCTGCATGACGGTGTTGGCCAGCATTTCACTGGAGGTTTCAAACGAGCCGAGCAAAGGGCTCGAGGTCAGCACGCCCCGGGTATAGCCGCGTTCGCCGTGCTCGACAATATCAAGACCGGTGAGTTCTTCCGCCTCATCAGCCCGGGTTTCCATAAAGGCATGAACCAGCTGGTAGAGGACAAAGGAGCCGGCAATGGCGAGGGCATAAGCCACAACGATGGAAATAAGCTGGGCGGTGAAAAGGTGGGTGTCACCGTAGAACAGGCCGTTGGCACCGGCAGGATTTACCTCCGTAGTGGCCCAAAGCCCTGTGGCGATAGCGCCCCATGTGCCGCCGATACCGTGTACGCCGAAGGCATCAAGGGAATCATCATAGCCCAGTTTTTCCTTGAGGACGGCTACGGCAAAGTAGCAGATAACACCGCCGATAAGCCCGATAAGCACTGCCGGAAGGGGTGTGACAAAACCAGCTGCCGGAGTGATGGCCACAAGGCCGGCCACGCAGCCGGACACCGCGCCGAGAATTGTGGGCTTACCGCTGACTTTCCATTCGACAAGCACCCAGGAAACTGCGGCAGCAGCTGCGGCGGCCTGACTGACGATAAAGGCGTTGGCGGCTAAGGCGTTGGCTCCCAGAGCGCTGCCGGCATTAAAACCAAACCAGCCGAACCAGAGGAGCGTTGCCCCCAAGACCGTCATAGGCAGATTGTGGGGCAGCATAGCCGTGTGCTGATAGCCGTGACGCTTGCCCAATAGCAGGCAGATGGTCAGCCCCGATACGCCGGAGAGAATATGAATGACGAGGCCTCCGGCAAAGTCGAGCGCGCCAAGCTCAGCCAGAAAACCGCCGCCCCAGACCCAGTGAGCCATGGGATTGTAGATGAAGATGGCCCATAAGAGGATAAAGACCGTAAAAGCGGCAAATTTCATGCGCTCGGCAAAGGCACCGGTGATGAGCGCCGGGGTCAGAGCCGCAAACATACACTGGAATGCCACAAAGGCCAGTTCCGGGATGGTACTGCCTTCCAGCACCTTTAGGCCGATGCCCGTCAGGCCGATTTTGTCCAGGCTGCCGATAAAACCATTTACGTCCGGGCCAAAGGCCATCGTGTAGCCGATAAGAATAAACTCAACAGATATAAGAGCCAGTACAAAGAAACTCTGCATAATAGTGGTGAGAACGTTCTTGCTCCGCACCATGCCCCCGTAGAAAAACGCCAGTCCGGGAGTCATTATAAAGACCAAAGCGGCACTAATGAGTACCCATGCGGTATCGCCCGTGTCAATCATAAAAATCATTCCTTCCCGTATAAAAAGCTAAACTTCCAGCAACAGAACGGCAAAAGGCGTCCACAGCGCAGAAAACTCCTGCCCTATGGACGCCTTTGTCCAAAATTTGTATGAACGCACAAATCCCCCAGCACTCGGTACCTAGTGCTGGGGGACAACGTTGTCCTGTTTGCTTATGAGGTTATTATAGATGGCAAAGTATAATATGTCAATAAGGCAGAAGATTGTATACAGAATATTTATAAGGACAACGGGTTATTTTTTGTGCAGCATGCCGATTTCAATGGGGTCTTCGCCGTCTATGCAGTAATAGTAGCGGTGGTTGCGAAACTCCACCACAGCCACATTGCGAATATTTTGCAGGCGTTCCATGTTCTTTTCCGATATGCCGTAGAGCCTGCCAACTTCTTCAAGGGATTGTGTTGGGAATTCTTTGCGCCGCTTTTTGTTATGAAAGCGAAACCAGTTGTAAAATTGCCAGCCTGCCAAAACAACAATAGCTGCGACACTGACAAGCGCCATAATTATTAAGACATGATGTTCCTCGGGGTTGGCATTGACATATAATTTGTTGTATAAGGTGATAATGATAAAAAACCATAAGATTATGGTGCAGACAAACGCGAATACTTCCTCAAGAATGCGTACCAGCAGAGGCCGCTTATGCTTGGCCTCATATACCGGGGATTGGTTATCCAAATCCTTTTCTTTTTCCAATTTCTCTGTTATCCTCCTTGATTAAGCCTTAATGCCCCGGTCAGGGCTTACCCATACAGCCGTAGTGGTCATATCACGTCGTAGCCCCACAGGTGTGGCGACCACCGCAGAAAGTGCATTAAATATCCAGTATACAACAGGATACCAGACTACCCAGAAATAAACTTTCAGTAACGATTTATCATAACGGGAGTCGATGAGAATGCTGACTAAAAATTGTATCAGACACATGAGGGATATGAGTGAGCCTTTCCAGCTGATTAGCGGGTTGCCCAAATCAGGCAGCAGGGCAGAGTAGCCGCTGCCGGTGATGTCAAACAGCAGGCGTACCGTCCACAGTAGTCCGCAAATGACAAAGGAATAGGCCCAGAAGATGCCTAAAAAGTAATCAAGATAAACCGGCCAGATGCGGCGTTCCTTGTAATGCCGCCATACGTCTATATGGGTGCGGATAACTTCTACACCGCCCTGAGCCCAACGCTTGCGCTGTACCCAAATGCCTTTGAGGGTTTCCGGCACCAGCATCCAGCAAACCATATTCGGTTCGTAGCGTACATCCCAGAATTTTGTTTCCATTTTCCAGGTCATTTCGATATCATCGGTGATGGCTGTATTGCTCCACATACCGGCATTGATAATGGCCGTGCGCCGCCATGCGGCCACAACACCTGACACGGTCATTACTTTGCCGACAATGCGCTGTGTGCGTTTGATAAGGCCGATAACGCTGGCGTATTCAGCAGTCTGGATTTTGGCCAGCAGGCTGGTGCGGTTGCGCACCTTGGGATTGCCCGTAACAGCGCCCACACGGGGGAAGTTATTAAAGTGCCATACTGCCCATTCAATGGCGTGTTCATCCAGCATGGAGTCGGCGTCCAGGGTAACAATTACCTCGCCGTGGCTCATGGCAAAGGCGAGGTTCAGGCCATTCGCTTTGCCGAGATTTTTTTCCATGTGCAGGATTTTTAGGCTGGGATATTCATCCATCAGGCTTTCCAGTACCTGCTGGGTGTTGTCCGTGCTGGCATCGTTGATAACGATGACTTCAAGGTTTTTGTAGTGGTTGGCAAAGATGGAACGTACGGAATCGGCGATATCACGTTCTTCATTATGTGCCGGGATAAAAACTGATACCAGTGGCTTACGGGTGAGCACGGGGGGATTTTTATCCCGGCCGCGTTCACGCCGCCAGTAGAAGCAAAGGGCGCCGATTACCCAGATAAGGCTCATAATGATGGGGTAATAGAAGACGAAATCCGCCAGCCACAAAATAAATGAGTAAATCAAGATTGCAAATAATCCTCCTTGGAATAATCACTGTTCCCAATGGACATAGCCCAAGGGATAATATCCTAAATTCTTCATACCGGCGGTTTTCAGTGTACGCATCTGCCGGGTAAAGATTTTGCTGTCCAGCCAGCATTTTTCGTTCCAATCATAGGTCTGGATTTTTATCAGGGTTTTGCCTGCGCCTTGGCACTCATTGACGGTTTTGGCTATTTTTTGCAGGTACTCATAAGGCTTTTCCTCTTTATCCATAAAGGGATAAGCCATTACTACTGTGTAATCATACTTGCGCAGGAAATCAGCATAGCGCTGGCCCAGCCAGTTATCAGCGTCGGGATAAAGGAGAGCACCGGCGTAGATATCACGCATGATTACAGCTTGGGGATGAACGCGTTTGAAGGCATTGACAGCACCGTCGGCAGCCTTGTCCAATGCGTCTATTTTCCATTGGGTAAAGGCGGCAAGTGCCGTTTTGTCTTTGGTGTCTATAGCTGTTAAATCCTTGCCAAACTGCTGGCGGTATGCCGCTTGCGCCGGCAGGGAAAAATCCTCATCCTGATTGAGGTACAGGTCATCCTGCAGTAAGATGCCGTCTATCTGTGTGCTGGCTGCTAAATCGTAGAACAGTTTGTTGACGTGGGACAGGCTGCTTTGGTCAAAGGGACTTAAACGGCGGTACCAGCCTTTTTCGCCACGGGATTTTACCGCGTTGCTGCCATCGGGACTTATCAGGCTTTGATAATTGAGTGTTGGCAGCCATGCCAGTACAGTTATACCTTGCTGTTGCAGCCGGTTGGCAACGTCACTGAAGATATCTGCTCTTACGGGAATCTGACTGTTGGCGAAATAAACTTCGTCCACATTGCCATCGCCGTCGGGGTCGGCAAAAGCCTGTAAAGCCACGGCGTTGATGTTGTTGCTGGCCAGATTGGTAAACAGTCCTTCAAGATTTTGTGCGTATTTTTGGGGATTTTCACTGTAGATATTGTCAAGGTCTACCTGCGCCAGACGAATGCCGGAAGAATCCCAGGTATCATGATTGACAGTCAGCAGTTTTTTCAGCCGGCTGACATCAAAATTGCTTTCCATGATGATGCGTTTGGCATAGAGACGGGATTTTTCACCGGGCGCATTTACGCCGCCATCCAGCAGGAAAGTCGCCTCCATGCCGGACTGAGCAGCGATTTCAACGGCTTCTTTGGTGTAGATGCCGTATGGCCAAACCATTGCCTGCGCCTTATGACCTAATTTTTCCTGAAAAAGGCGCTGTACTTCATTGATATCATTGGATACGCGCGTTTTGTACTCCTCGTCAGTTTCGTAGCGTCCCTCGAAGTAGAGATGACTGCCGACGACACCGTTTCTTCCGCCCTGAGGATTGATGGCCAGTTGTTTGTGCATGGCATGGGTATGGGATACGACAGTAACAAGGCCGCTGTCTTCCATTTCCTTTAATTCTTCCCATGAGGCCGTGTCACGAACGTCGTTAGGTTTTTCCTCATGGTTTGTCCAGGAACTGACGATAGCCAGCATGCCCGGTGCCTGATATTTTTTCAGCAGAGGGTAAGCCTTGGTGTAAAAGGAACGGTAGCCATCATCAAAGGTAATCATTACGCTTTTATCAGGCAGTTTTAATTCGCCGCGGCAAAAGCGCACGTATTCGTCAAGGCTGACGAAATGGTAGCCTTCCTTTTGGAGAAACTGCAGATGGTCCTCCAAGCGCTGATGGCTGACGGCAAAGGCATCGCCAGCCCGGTCAACTTCGTGATAACAGAGAATTGTCACATTGGCAAAAACTCCGTGTGCAGGCATAACACAGGCAAGACACAGGCATAAAATCAAAATAAGTTTCTTCAGCATTATTACCACCTCCAGTTATAGCTTGCGGAAAATTGAAAACCGTCATTGCGGCGGTTGTTAGCCGTGCTGGGCTGATGGAAATACTTGTAAAAAGCTGTTCCCAGACGAAGCTGCTGGTTATGTGGGAAATCCTTTGTGTATTCCAATCTTATATGAGGGGTAAATTCCATGCTGTCCTCATTGTCATGTCCCCAGCCAAGGGCTGTTTCGCATAGCCATGAGGTTGCTATCTGGGGATAATTCCATTTGCGCTGCCAGGCCAGAGTATAATCCTGCCGTCGTTTCGGCGAGTCATAAAACCATTCTTCCCGGTCGTAGTTCGTATGGCTGTAACCTAAGAGCAGCCGGTCACTGAAATTATGTTTTACCTGCAGCAGGTGGTTTAATTCCAGTTCGTATTCCCGGTATTTATTCTGGTCATCAAGTTCTGCCCATTCATATTGAGCAGCCAAGGCTGTTTTGGGAGTTAATTGATGGCTGAGGCTGATGGTATGATATTTTTCACGAATGCTGTTTGTTACTGTCCCGGCATGATTATGAAGACGCATACCGCGTGCGTAGCCTATTTTCGTTGCATCGTTTATATCGAAGATAATTCCCATATTATAGCCGCTTTTTGCATCGGTAACATCGTAGTGAATCCACTCACCGGCGATTTCACCCCAGCAATATTTTTTCCGTATTCCGGTAGTGCTTTGCCAAAACGCTGCATTGCTATCATCATCCTGCAGCCAGTTACGGCTGATATCATGCGCGAGATAAATATTATGTCCCATGTAGTTTTCGTAACTGATACCCACAGATTGCTGCTGGTTTCGCTTGTTGTCTATGGAACTTTCATAGAAGGTGGAAAGGCTGTGCAGCAGCTGGCTTTCATACGCATTTTGTACGGTAAGGGCTGCCATGTCACCATCATCTTCGGCTAAAAGTTCCTGCAGGCTGCTGCGTGCATCGGCCAGAAGTTCGTTGTTCAGGCTGTTGGCCGCATGAGCGACCTTTGCATCATGGGCAATATCCGGGTCACTGCTTTGCCGCAGCTTTCGCAGGATGTTATCTGCCTCATGGTAATAACTGCGGTTATCAAGCAGTTCATCCCGTTGGAAATTTCTGTCTTCGTTGAGGAGGTCGCGATTTACATTGGTAAGGTTCTGAGCATAGATAAGCTGATAGGCTTCTTTTTCGGCATCATTCTTACCCAGCAGGTTAAATAACTGACGGGCAATACCCAGGTTCCCTTCAAGGATGAAAGCAGCAGCATCACCGACAATTATATTGTTGTAACGGGGAGCGAGGTTGGCAACCTTGCGATAGGCGTCAACGGCCTTGCCTTCGTGTCCCATGCGTGCCAACGTGTAGGCATAGCCCAGCTGGACAAAGGGCACATTTTCCGGCTTTTCCCGGGCAAGAATAGACTCGTATATATTTTTGGCCAGAGGATATTTTTTCTGCCGCAGACTGACTGCTGCCACATTTTCCAAGCCGTACACAGGGAAAGTCTGCCAATCTTTTACATATTCCTGAAAAACGCTCAGGACTTGTTCTGGTTGATTGCAGGCGCGTAGAGCCTGCAGATAATCACTTAACATAAACTTATCTACACCGGGTTTGATGTAGGGCTTTAAGATTACCACTGCCCGGCTGGGCTCGGCGTTATTTATGTACATTGCTGCCCGGCGTGCATCCATGTCACGCAAAAAATCCTGTTGTCCGGCAGCCTGCGCCAATGACCGCGCCTGCTTAAAATAGCTTTCAGCAGCGACATAATCATGACGTCTGATAGCATCCTGCCCGGCTGTGTTCAGCTGCGCATAATCCGGGGTAGCGCCCTGTACTGTGCCGTAAAAACTGCCGACCAGCAAAAGGCTCGCCAACAGTTCTCTTTTTTGCCAATTTTTATACATCGGCCTTGATCCTTCCTTTTCTGAAAATTATCTGAGAACAAACCTACAATGTAACATTGTAATTCAAAAAAAATTTTTTACAATGGGACTTAGGTCCTTTTTTAAGGAGTAATAATAAATAATAGATGAAAATCTTAATGTGGGTTTAAAAGAATAATAACTTCGATTAAATGTGCTGCAATATGACGTGTTTATGGTAAATGGCATTAGGGATTTGGGTAGTTTATAGCAGCTATGAAAAATCACAAGCGCAACCGTCTAAAATAGTGTATTATACTAAATAAGAACAGGTGAACGTGAACTTGTATTTTACATTTGGGTACTATCGGGGGATTTACTATATGAAGGAAATGCGCACAGAAGAAGCGGTGGGGCAGGTGCTTTGCCATGATGTGACTCAAATTGTGCGGGGCGTGACCAAGGGACCGCGTTTTCGCAAGGGGCATATCATTACGGCGGAGGATGTGCCGGTGCTGCTGTCTTTAGGCAAAGACCATATTTTTGTTTGGGAAAATGATGATACGGTACTTCACGAGGACGAGGCGGCGGAGATTCTGCGGCAGCTCTGCCAGAATGACTATATGACGGCGTCGGAGCCCAAGGAGGGGAAAATCGAACTGACGGCTGCGGTTGACGGCGTTTTTCAGGTGGATGCGGCAAGGTTTGCTGCTGTAAATGAACTTGATGATATAACTATTGCCACCGTACCGCAGAATATGCCGGTGAAGGCCGGACAAAAGCTGGCCGGGATGCGCGTGATTCCGCTGGTTATAAAAAAAGAAAAGATGGAACAGGTAAGGCAGACGGCAGGCACAGAGCCGCTGCTGCGCCTGCGTCCTTATCGCCGTAATCTCAGAGTAGGCGTGGTGACGACGGGGACGGAAGTTTTTCTGGGACGCATTGAGGATACTTTCACGCCGGTGCTGGCGGAAAAATTGCAGGCTTTTGGACTGTCCATCGCGGAACACCGTTTGTCTGATGATGATACGGAGCATACGCGCAGGCAGATTGAGGAACTGCTGGCTATGGGGATGGATATGGTGCTGTGTACCGGCGGTATGAGTGTTGATCCCGATGACAGGACACCGGCAGCTATCCGCGCTGCCGGGGCGGAAATCATCACCTATGGAGCGCCGACCCTGCCCGGAGCGATGTTCCTGCTTGGTTATGTGCAGCGAGGCGCGCAGGAGATTCCCGTCATGGGACTGCCGGGTTGTGTCATGTATGCCGGGCGGACGATTTTTGATTTGGTATTGCCCCGGATTATCACGGGAGAAAAATTGACCCGTCGGGAAATCCGCCGCTTTGGTATCGGCGGACTGTGTATGAATTGTGAAGTTTGTCATTATCCGGTATGTGGTTTTCACCATTGAGGAGGGGCTGACAATGCAGGATTTATCATTAGAAAAGGCCATTGAGGTGCTAAAGGGGGCGGCAGAGCCGGTGCGTGAACCTGTGGAGGTGGAACTGCTGCAGGCGCTGGGGCTGACGCTGGCTGAGGACTATCTGGCGGTGACGGATAATCCTCCCTTTGACAGGTCACCGCTGGACGGCTATGCGCTGGCGGCAGAGGCGACAGCCGGGGCAGCGGCAGATAAACCGGCTGTTTTTAAAATTATCGGGGAAGAATGTGCCGGGGATTTTTTTGCTAGGACTGTGCCCCAAGGGGCAGCTGTCAGGATTATGACCGGTGGTGCCATTCCCGCAGGCTGCAACTGCGTGGTGCGGCAGGAGGATGTGGAAGCCGTGGCAGATACCATCCGTGTACCCTATGAACTGAAACCATACGCCAACTACTGCTTTGCCGGTGAGGATGTGCAAAAGGGTACATTGCTGGCCCAAAAAGGCACGAAGCTGACGGCCGCGCATATCGGTGTGCTGGCCAGTCAGGGCTATGCCAGAGTCAGGGTGTGGCGGCCTGTGCGCGTAGCTCTGGCCAGCACCGGAGATGAGCTTGTGGCTCCGGGAGAGGCGCTACTGCCGGGGAAGATTTACAACAGCAATCTGTACCTGCTGGCCAGCCGGTTGCAGGAACTGGGCTTTGTCCCGGAAATTCTGGGCAATCTGCCTGATGATGTGACAGCTGCGGCAGAAATCATCAAAGGGTGCCAGGACAGGGCAGATGTCATTCTGACTACGGGCGGCGTGTCCGTGGGCAAAAAGGATGTTATGCCGGTGGTGGCCGACACGGTGGGGCAGAGGCTTTTCTGGCGGCTGGCCCTGAAGCCGGGGACTCCGGCCTTAGCCTACAAAATGGGCAATACCATTGGTCTGGCGCTGTCGGGCAATCCCTTTGCGGCCTATGCGGTCTTTGAACTGTTGGCCGTGCCCTTGCTGGCGTATCTAAGCGGCAATAATAAGATTCTGCCCCATCACGCCCAGGCGGTGCTGACGGACTCCTTTCCCCGGAAAAGCCGGAGGCGGCGTTTTATCCGTGCCTACCATGAACAGGGCAAGGTGCGGCTGCCGCAGCAGCACTCTTCGGGGAGCCTTTTTTCGGCGGTGGGCTGCAATGCCTTTGTGGAAATTCCGCCGGGGACGGGGCCGCTTAAGCCGGAGACGGAAGTTGATATCGTGTGTTTGTACAGGAAAGTCTAAGCTATGTTTGACCAATACGGGCGGAAAATAGAATACCTGCGGCTCTCGCTGACTGACCGTTGCAATCTGCGCTGCCGTTACTGTATGCCGGAGGAGGGCGTGCAAAAAATGCCGCCTGAGGAGCTGCTGACCTTTGAGGAAATTATGACGGTGCTGCGGCCGCTGGCGCAAAGGGGCATCAAAAAAGTGCGTCTGACCGGCGGTGAGCCATTGGTACGCCGCGAACTGCCGAAACTGCTTCGGGGGATTGCCCGGCTGCCGGGAATTGAGCAGGTGGCGCTGACAACCAACGGCGTACTGCTGGCAGAAATGGCAGAATCCCTCCTGGAGGCAGGGCTGACGGAGCTTAATATCAGTCTGGATACATTGCAGGCAGCTGTCTTTAACGAGCTGACCCGGCGCAATCTATGGGACAGGGTTATGGCAGGAATTGATAAGGTGCGCGCCTTGGGGCTGCGGCAGGTGAAAATAAACTGTGTGCCGCTGTCCGGCATCAACGAGCAGGAACTACCCCTGCTGGCTGCGCTGGCTAAAGACTGGCAGGTAAAGGTGCGGTTTATTGAGCTTATGCCCATCGGCTGCGCATGGCAGTCCGGTTATCACGGTGTACCATCGCAGACCGTAAGGCAGCAGCTGGAGGCAGTCTATGGGACGCTTATGCCTGCAGCCGGGGCAGAGCAGGGCATTTTCGGTCCGGCCAGATATTATAAAATCCCCGGCTGGGCTGGGGAAATAGGCTTTATTGATGCTTTGGAACACAAGTTTTGCCATAGCTGCAACCGGGTACGGCTGACAGCGGACGGCTGCTTAAAACTCTGCCTCAATCAGCGGACGGGACTTGATGTAAAGGCGCTGCTGCGTCGGGGCGTTGGCAGTGAGGAACTGGGACGCCTAATAGAGCAGGCTGTTTATCAGAAACCGGCGGAACATTTTTTCGGCAAAAAAGCTTGTCAGGATTGGCGGGCAATGTATCAGGTGGGAGGCTGAGCAATGGGAAAGATTTGCGCCTTATGTACGAGCGCGGCCAAGGGCACGGTGAAGGTGCCGCAGGAAAAGGTCACATTTCAGACGGAATGGGGTATCGCTGGGGATGCCCATGCCGGCAGATGGCACAGACAGGTGAGTTTTCTCGGGCTGGAGGAAATAGAGGCATTCCGCAGAGCCGGGGCGCAGGCAGGGTTCGGTGCTTTCGGCGAAAACATCGTGGCAGAGGGCTTCCGCTTTAAGGAGCTGCCGGTGGGCACAAGGCTCAGAGCCGGAGAGGTTTACTTTGAAATTACCCAGATAGGCAAGGAATGTCACAAGGATTGCGCCATCAGGGCGCAGGTAGGAGACTGCATTATGCCCCGGGAGGGGATTTTCGGCAGGGTGCTCCACGGCGGCGAGGTTAAGGTCGGTGACGATCTGAGGATTTTGCAGCCGGGAGAACGACTGCCGCTGGAGGCGGCGGTCATTACGGCCAGCGATAAAGGCAGCCGTGGTGAGCGCGTGGATGAAAGCGGCGCCAAGGCAGCGGAAATCCTGACGGAGAACGGTTACACCGTGGTGGAAAAAGTAATCCTGCCCGATGAGCAGGAAGCACTGGAAGCGAAAATGACAGAGCTGGCGGCACGGGGCATAGCGCTCATTGCCACCACCGGCGGTACGGGTTTTTCCCCACGGGACATCACGCCCGAGGCCACATTGGCCGTTTGTGAACGGCTGGCTCCCGGAATTCCTGAGGCCATGAGGGCAATGTCACTTAAAATAACGGACAGGGTCATGCTCAGCCGCGCGCAGGCCGGTATCTGCCGCCGCAGCCTGATTGTGAATCTGCCCGGCAGCCGTAAGGCCGTGGAAGAATGTCTGGGCTTTATCCTGCCGCCTTTGCGGCACGGTATCGACATTCTCCAGGGAGAAGCCGGCGAATGTGCCAGAGGAAAATGACAAGTCAATAATGAATAAAAAAGGCTGAATCTCCTCTTAAATGGAAATTCAGCCTATTTATGTTTAGGAGGCTGTCTGTGGGACAGGCTCTTTTTCTTTGTTCATCTTACTGGAAAGATAATTGGCGGCCAGCGAGCCGGAGATATTATGCCATACCGAGAAGATAGCGCCCGGAATAGCAGCGGCAGCCCCGAAGTGGAGCATGGCCAGAGAGGTAGCAAGGCCGGAATTTTGCATACCGACTTCGATGGAAATCGCCTTGGCTTTGGCCAAATCCATGTGACAGGCCTTGGCCAGCAGAAAACCGATGCCGTAGCCCAAAAGATTGTGGCACATGACCACCAGCATGATCAGCAGACCGGTTTCCATGATGCGCTGGGCGCTGACAGAAACCACGCCGCCAACAATGAGGATAATGGCGGTGACGGAAACGAGCGGCAGGACTTTGACAGCTTTTTGAATCTGGGATTCAAAGAAACTGTTTAAAAGAATACCTAAGACAATGGGGAGAATGACGACCTGAACAATGGAGAGCATCATGGCAGTGAGGGAGATTTCTACCCAGGCACCGGCCAGCCACCAGGTGAGCAGCGGCGTGACAATAGGCGCAAGAATGGTGGTGGTCATTGTCATGGACACTGACAGGGCCACATCCCCGCGGGCCAGAAAGGTCATGACATTGGAAGAAGTACCGCCGGGACAGGTACCCACAAGGATAACACCGGCAGCCAGCTCGGGCGGCAGACCGAAGCCTTTAGCCAGACACCATGCCAAAAGCGGCATGATGGTGAACTGAGCCAGAGCACCGATAAACACATCACGAGGACGCTGAAACACCAGCTTAAAGTCCCTGAGTTTCAGCGTCATGCCCATGCCGAACATCACAACGCCCAAAAGAATGGTGATTTTCGGCGCTGCCCATTTAAAGCTGGCCGGTTCGAACAAGGCGATAGCCGCCACAATAATTACCAGCGGCGCCATATACTTAGAGACAAAATCACTGAGCTTACTGAGATAATGCATGATAATACCACTCCTATCTGAAATAATATGTTTACAATATTACAACTACAAAAACAAAATGTCAATCGTCATTGTGCGTATTGAGGATACATTTATGGATAAAATGACAAACAAAAAGCAGCAGCTTTGCAGAGGGCAAAACTGTTGCTTTTATTTTGAGGATAATTTTTGGTTAGTGCTCATTTACGACTTCGCTGTTTTCCAAGGCGAAATCAAGCAGCATTCCGATTAGTTCATTACGTGTACGTCCTGTATCGTCTGCAAGGGTGTTGATACGGTCAAGCGTGTCAGTGCGTAGTCTTACAGAGAAGACACGATAGCCATCATCACCGCGCAGTTTCTTTGTGATACGTAGTTTGCTACTCATGTTAATCACCTCTTTAATTATATTTTATAAAATAAAATATAATATATAAATGTTCAAAAGATGTGATAAATATTATATAAATGATAATATTTATCAATATAAAATATTTAAGTTTTTATCAAATATAAACGATATAGAGTATGTAATCAGAATATGTTATAAAATATGTTATAAACATAAAGGGGTATATAACAATATGGAAACAGTAACTAAGATACCCAATACAGCCGGACATGGACGGGCAATAGTCGGCAAGGGACAGGGAAAGTCGGCAAGAGAAGGCAGCTTTGCTAATGAACTAAAGGCTGCTGGTGAGGTGAAATTTTCTGCTCATGCAGAAAAGCGTATGAATCTGCGCGGCATCCAATTTTCATCAGAGGACAAGAGCCAGCTAAGAAATACCGTTGACCGCATGGCTGAGAAAGGACTGCGAGATGCACTTATACTGATGAAGAAAACAGCGTTGGTAGTAAGTATAGAAAATCGCACGGTCATTACTGCTGTGGATGAAGATTCAGCTAAAGAAAATATTTTTACCAACATTGATAGTGTTGCCATCTTGTGATGTGTGATTGAGGGGAGACGTGATTTACTATGATGCGTTCATTATTTTCCGGCGTGGCAGGGTTAAAAGGACATCAGACGAGAATGGATGTAATTGGCAACAACATTGCCAATGTCAATACGACAGGTTTTAAGTCGGGGCGAGTGACTTTTCAAGATACGCTTAGTCAGACAAGTTCGGCGGCATCTGCGCCGTCATCGCTGGTAGGTGGCACTAACCCAAAACAGATTGGTCTAGGCGTAGGCGTTGCAGGAATTGATACGATATTTACTGATGGGGCGATTCAGTCAACAGGAAAAAATACTGACTTATGTATGTCAGGTGAGGGTTTGTTTGTCGTGAAGTCTGGTTCAGAAACTTACTATACGCGCAATGGTGCGTTCGCTTTTGACTATAACGGCGATTATGTATTACCGGGAAGTGGTATGTATGTGCAAGGGTGGGTTTCTGATGAAACAGGAACATTAGATATGACAGCTGATATCAGTAAGATAAATGTTAAGGCGGGGAAGCGTATGGCCGCTAAAGCTACGTCCACCATTGATTTTTATAACAATCTTAATGCTGACCCTTATATGATTAAAAGTGTTTATGGCGGAAAAACGGTACAGAGGACAACAAAAAACTTTTCTGATGCCTCAGATGGAACAGCTTCGGTAAATTCTGCTACAGAAGCGTTGACTTTAACAATGGCAGACGGCAGTACAGCTGGTTATAAGGAAGGTGAGACTTCGGAACTTACAGAGGGGAGCACGTATTCTGTTGGGGGAACTTATACAGCAACTTATACAGCAAATACTGCAGTTAAATCTAAGACCAGAGCAGATACTAACACGCTGAGAATCACCACAACAAGTGGAGCTACGTTGAACAATATGGCAAATGACAGTTATACCATAGGCGAGAATTTGTATGTTTTAACCTTAGCTGATGGGACAAAAGCAGGCACAAAAACAGCTGTGGCTGTAGGTGATGATTATAGTGCTACCTATACAGGTACAGGTGATAGTGTAAAAAAGAATACTAATAATAGTATTACAATTACTTTATCGGATGACTCAACTGTCGCAGACACAGACTTAATCAATGGAACGACCTATGCTATTGGAGCTGCTTACGGTACAACAGGGCTAACCATAAAGTCCATTGCTTATACTTCGACGGTAACGGCGACAGCTACGGAAAAAATATCGTCAATAGAATATTCATCGGAAATAAAAAGTATGGTTGCAGTTACTAAAGCATGCTGTATCGGCACAGAGGATAATCCGGTATATGTTGTCTATAACGATGGGACTAGTGACAAGACCGCTACCTATAAAACTGGCTCTTATCGGGTCGGCGAGAGTTTGCCACAGGCTTCTGTTATGACTGTTTATGATGCATTAGGTGGTGCTCACAGTTTGCCAATATATTTTACAAAGACTGGCTCAGATTCAAATACAAGTACATGGAGAGTTTCATTGCAGGTGGGGGATATGGCATTGGATTCAAGTGGTGAAGCAGATGCCGTTACGGAGTCCACTGTAGTGTTGGAAACAGATTTTAGCGGTAATCCGAAGGTTACAGCATCTATGAATCCGATTACGCTTCACTTTAATGGCAAGGGTGAACTGGATACAAACTATACTACAAACCGAACAGCTACTTTTACTTTGACTAATGGAGCAGAAGACCCTCAGGAGGTAACGGTTGATTTTTCCAATCTGACGCAGTCAAATACAGGCTTTGGCAGTGACAATACTATCCGTGCAGATGTCAATGGTTATGCAGCTGGTACGCTTAAGAGCGTGGAGGTCAACAATCTTGGACAATTGATTGGTGTGTATACGAATAGCGAGCGCTTAATAGAAGGTCAGGTAGCATTGGCTCAGTTTACCAACGCGGCTGGTCTTACAAAGACTGGCAGTAGCCTTTATCAAGAATCCAATAACTCTGGTCAGGCAATAATAGGTACGGCCAGTGGTTTTGGTGTAAGCATAACTTCATCGGCCTTGGAAATGTCCAATGTCGATATCGCCAATGAATTTTCCGATATGATTGTTACTCAACGTGGTTTCCAGACGAATTCCAAGATTATTACAGTTAGTGATGAGATGCTGGAGACTTTGGTGAATATGAAACGGTAAATGAAGAATAGAGCGTAAGAAAAAATCCCTCAGTGATGATGTTGGCTTGCATCGCTGGGGGATTTTGGGGTTAAAGAATTTGGGCGTATCTGTTATACTAATAACAGACAATGTATGATGAGCTGTGGTGGAGGTGTTATGGCATGCTGGCAGAAGCAATAGACACAAAAGAAGAATTGATTGCAGGAGAAATCGTTATGATGGCTCCGGCAGGGACGGGACATAATACAATTGCACATAATCTTCATTTGGTTATCGGCAATTATCTTTATGGTAAGCGTTGCCGCATGTTTGGGGAGACTTATGTGTTTTTAGACGAGGAAAATCATTTCATTCCAGATTTGATGGTGGTCTGTGAGCTGTCGCAGATAAAGCCGAACCATGTTGAGGGTGCGCCTGATTTGGTGATTGAGATTTTGTCTGCCAGTACGAGGAAACGAGACATCGGGGTAAAGAAGAAAGCCTATGAGCGTTTTGGCGTGAAGGAGTATTGGATAATCAATCCTGTTGATCGATCGGTGGAAGTATATCATCTTCGTGATGGTGTATTTGAATTGGATGATGTTTATTATGATTATTCACAGGAGGACTGGGATGGGTTGACCGATAGAGACAAGCAGGAAGCGAAGTTGTCGTTGAAGGTGTCTCTGTATGATGACTTGGAAATTCCCGTCAAACGTATCTTTGTTGATGTATAATTGTAAATAAAAGTCCCCGACGATGGTGGTGTATAACATTATCGCTGGGGGCTTTGTTTGTTATATTCGTTTAAGCCATTGTCACAAATGGCTATAAACGTGCATTAAAACGCGGTTGTAACTCTAAAAATTTTGAAAAAGTTGTTCAGCTGCTGCAAAAACAACAACCGTTGCCAGAAAAGTATCGTGACCATGCGCTTACAGATTCACGAAACTTTAAAAATGTTCGTGAGTGTCATATTGAACCTGACTGGTTGCTCGTATACCAGATTATCAATGAGCGTCTGGTGTTGAAGTTAATGAGGACTGGTACACATAGCGATTTATTTTGATGACCATTAAAGTCCCTATCGAAGGAGGATTCGATAGGGGCTTTTTGTTATTGTCACATATTATATATTTTTATCACATAAGTGAAGATGTGAGCCGAAAAACGCGAAAAAACACGGTTTTTCACGGAAAAATGATAAAAAACTATTGAAACATGGTGTTGGATAGGCTAATATCATACCTGTAAACAGCTTGTAAAGTTGATAACAAATCACAAATGTGATGGTTGTCGATAGATGGCGCGCGTTATGATGTTTGCTGTGGAAAGGAGAAATTGACTATGGGCTGGATGATTTTGCTGGCAGCAGGTATGTGGGTGCTGCAGCTTTTGCTGGGGCTATGGCAGTTTGGCCGCTTCAATAAGCATGTGAAAGAACTGAGAAGTTTGGGCCGAGTGGCTGTCGGCAAGGCCAAGGGCGGTTTTCGGGCCGGGGCGGTGGCGCTTATCTGCATCAATGAACGGGCAGAAATTGTGCATGCCGAGACGATGGCCGGACGCACGGTGTTTGCCGGATTTCGGGAGATGCCGGAGCTCAAGGGCAAATTTCTTCCTGAAATAAATGAAGATGATTGCGCAGGTTTAGGAAAGCAGGTGACAGCGGCGGTGCTGAATGCCCGTCAGGATTACGAAAATTATCAGGAGCTGCAACAGGAGCATCGTGCAGGCGATGCGGCAGCTTTGGCTGAATGAGCTGAAACTTTATTCAAGAGGAAAGAAGGCAAAAAATGGACACATTGATTTTTTTCGCACAAGGCTTTATCGGTATGTTCAACAAGGGAGGCGAGGTGCTCACCGGCTGGGTTACAGGCATTATCCCCACTCTTATCTGCTTGCTGGTGGCCATGAATTCCATCGTACTGCTGGTGGGCAATGAACGCATTGAAAAATTTGCGCATCTCTGTGCAGGCAATATCTTTAGCCGTTATATCTTGCTCCCAGTGGTGGGGACGTTCTTCTTCTGTAATCCCATGACCTTGTCTTTGGGCAAGTTCATGCCGGAGTATTACAAGCCTTCCTATTATGCGGCAGGCTCGGCTTCCTGTCATACGCTGAATGGTTTGTTTCCGCATGTTAATCCCGGCGAACTCTTCGTGTTTCTGGGTATTGCCAACGGCATCACGGCCTTGGGGCTGCCGACGGTTGATTTGGCGTTGCGTTACTTCCTTATCGGTATTGTGATTAACTTCCTGCGCGGCTGGGTGACGGATTTCACCACGGCTTATGTGCAGAAGCAGCAGGGCGTAAAACTTTCCAAGCAGGTTGTAGCGATTAAGTCCTAAGTGTACAGGGGGATAAGAAAATGGCAGAATACAAAAGCGTAGTTGTTTCGGCAGGTTCCGGTGGCTTTGGCGGCCCGCTTACCCTGACGCCGACAGAAACCAAAAATAAGATTGTCAATATTACCGGCGGTGTGATTTCACCTGTGTCCATCCGTTTGGGCGAAATGACGGGTTGTGAGGTTGTGGATGGCTTTAAGACCAGAGTCCCGGATGAGGAAACTTTGGCGGTGGTCATTGATTGCGGCGGTACGCTGCGCTGCGGCATCTATCCACAGAAACGTATCTTCACCATCAACCTGAATCCCACCGGCCCGTCCGGCCCACTCGCGCAGCACATCAAGGCTGATATCTATGTTTCGGCGGTGAAAGAGAACAATATCGCCTACAGTGATGGTACGGCAGCACCGGCAGCAGCCAGCGAGGAACCGGTGAAGAAGCCCAAGTATGACACCAGCAAGAAGATTTCCCAGCAGCAGGCCGAAGGCAGCCTGATGGCGAAAATCGGACAGTTCATGGGCGGTATCGTCTCCGTATTTTATCAGGCAGGGCGCGATTCCATCAACACGATGATTAAGACCATTCTTCCGTTTATGGCCTTTGTGTCCATGCTGATTGGTGTGATTCTGACTACGGGTATCGGTGATGTGATTGCCAATCTTTTGGCACCGCTGGCCAGTTCGCCTGTTGGTCTGGTCATCCTGTCGCTTATCTGTTCTTTCCCGTTCCTCTCGCCCTTCCTTGGCCCGGGCGCTGTTATCGCACAGGTTATCGGCGTGCTCATTGGTGTGGAAATCGGCAATGGCCAGATTCCGCCGGCACTGGCATTGCCTGCGCTCTTTGCCATCAACGCTCAGTGTGCCTGTGACTTCATTCCCGTAGGTCTGGGGCTGGCCGAGGCAGAGGCGGAAACGGTAGAAGTTGGTGTGCCGTCGGTACTGTATTCCCGTTTCATCACGGGGCCGATTGCAGTAATTTTAGCATGGCTGGCCAGCTTTGGCCTGTATGAAGGCTAAATAATAGAAGTTTATTGTAACGCAAGAAAGATTCAGGGGGTCTTACAATGAAGAAGTATTACAGCACTACGGTTCAGGAGTTAGGTGTAAATGTCCATTCCTTTAAGGATGCCAAAATGCTGATTATGTTCAATGAGAATGCGCCGGAGGAACTGCGCGAATACTGCATTCTCCACCGGGGCAATGAACTGACGGACACGGTGCAGGCAGGTGACATCTTTAAACTGGGAGATGCTGAGTACAGGATTGTCTTTGTGGGCAGTGAAGTACAGAAGAATTTGGGCAATTTAGGACATATAACCCTGCGGTTCAACAATAACGATGAAGGGGAAGGGCTGGAAGGCAGCCTGTATCTGGAAGATAAGCCCATTGTTGACGTAAATCCCGGTGACGAAATTTCCATTGTAAGACCGTAATTAAGGAGATGTTTATTATGGCTTCATGGCTTAACTTGGAAGGTAAAACAGCAGTGGTAACGGGAGGTGCTTCAGGCATCGGCAAGGCGGTGGCGCAGGCATTTCTCGATAACGGAGCCAATGTGGTAGTCTGTGATATGAATCCTGAGGCACCGGAATTTGACATCCATGAGGGCAGCGGCGAAATGCTCTATGTGGTTACCAATGTCACCAATCCCGAAAATATTACGGATATGATTCGGCAGGCCAAGGAAAAGTTTGGCAAGCTGGATGTACTGGTGAACAATGCCGGTATCAACATTCCCTGTCTGTTGGTGGATCCCAAGGACCCGCATGGCAAATATGAACTCAGCGACAATGTCTATGACAAAGTTACCGGGGTTAATATCAAGGGCGTGTACCTGATGGCGCAGGCTTTGGGGCATGAGTTCGTGGATAACGGCAAGGGCGTTATCATCAATATGTCTTCGGAAAGCGGCCTTGAAGGTTCCGAAGGGCAGAGCATTTACGCCGCCACCAAGAATGCAGTGAACTCCTTCACGCGTTCCTGGGCCAAGGAGCTGGGCAAGTACAATGTCCGGGTGGTGGGCATTGCTCCCGGTATCATGGAGGCCACGGGGCTTAGAACCCTTTCGTATGAGGAGGCGCTGGCCTATACGCGTGGCATTACGGTGGATGACCTGCGCAAGGGCTACAAGAGCACAAAGACCACTCCGCTGGGACGCAGCGGCAAGCTCACGGAAGTGGCTGATACAGTGGTGTTTCTGGCCAGCGACAGAGCCAGCTACATCCATGGTGTAACCTACAATGTCGCCGGTGGCAAGACACGCGGCTAATAGCAACAAAATTATGAAAACTGGCACATTACCCTCTGTGTGCCAGTTTTCGGCGTAGTATTATTTTGATATGGGGGGTTGAATTATGCAGCCTGTAGAAAGACGTATCTTGGTCAAAGTGGCCAATATGTACTATGTGGAGAATCTGAAACAAAGCGAAATAGCCCAGCGTATGGGCATTGACCGTACCACGGTCAGCAAGTATCTGAAAAAAGCCCTGAAGGATAAAATAGTCAAGATTACGGTGGAAAGTGATTCCTTTGATGAGCTGGAGGCGGATTTGGAGCGCCGTTTTGGCCTTAAGGAGGCCTGCGTGGTGCCCAAGAGCTACGATATGCAGTTCATCAAGGAACAGATGGCCCGGGCAGGGCTGCGGCTGATTCGCCGGATTTTGGGTGACGGCAAGGTGGTGGGCATGGCCTGGGGTACGACCATCAGCGAGCTGGCCAAATTTGCGGAACAGGAAAAAAACTCGCCTCTCGATATTGATTTCGTCCCCTTGGATGGGGGGCCGGAATCAATCGACAGCGAGTTTCATGTGAATACAATATGTTATCAGATGGCTAGGGCGTTCAGCGGCCGCAGCCATTATATCTACGCTCCGGCCATTGCCAAGACAGCAGCTATCCGGCAGGCCATTGTGCAGGATGTGAACTACGAAAAGATTTCTGCCTTTTGGGACAGGCTCAATATCGGCATCGTGGGCATTGGCGCGCCGGTGAAATCCTCCAACCTAGTCTGGGCCGGCAGTTTCGGCCGGGAGGCCATTGAGTCACTGGCCAAGACCGGGGCAGTGGGGGAAATCTGTTCGGTGTTTTACGATATCAACGGCCATGAGGTGACAACGCCCTTTTCTGACAGGATTATCGCCGTGGGGCTGGAGAAACTGCGTACCTTGGAGTACAGTGTCGGGCTGGCCGCCTCACGGGAGAAAGTGCCGGCCATCATGGGGGCGCTTCGCGGCAAACTCATCAACGTTTTGATTACTGATGAGGAAACGGCGAAAATTTTGCTGAATGAGTGAGCGCTAAAGGCGTGTGGCAATGTTCCAGCCGTGGTGCAGGGGGCCTGCGCCGGCCCCCAGATTCAGCTCGGAGGTCAGGGCTCCTGTTACATAGTCTTTGCTCATTTGAACGGCCTGATGCAGGCTATAGCCCCTGGCTAAGTGCGCGGCGATGGCTGAGGACAGTGTGCAGCCTGTGCCGTGGGTGTTGGGATTGTCAATGCGCTTTCCGGGCAGCCATAAGGGGCCGTCTGCGGTAAAGAGCAGGTCATCGGCATCGGGGAGGCGGTGGCCTCCTTTGCAGAGAACATTACAACCGTAAGCCGTCTGGATTTTCCGGGCGGCTTTTTCCATGGCAGCTTTATCGTTGATGGTGAGATTGGTCAGGGCTTCTGCTTCCATCAGGTTCGGGGTAATCAGAGTGGCCAGAGGGAAAAGCTGTTCCTTTAAAGCCGTAACAGCGTCCTCGGACAGCAGACGGGCACCGCTGGTGGCTACCATCACCGGGTCAACGACGATGTTTTTGGCCTGATACTGGCGAAGTTTGTCTGCTGTCACTGCAATGAGGGGCGCGGAAAAGACCATGCCGGTTTTTACCGCATCAGGGTAAATATCGGTAAAGACGCTGTCCAGCTGGGCGGCGAGAAAGTCGGGGGCTGTCGGGGAAACTGCGTCCACGCCTTTGGTGTTTTGGGCGGTCAGGGCGGTGATGGCGCTCATGCCGTAAACGCCAAGAGACTGCATGGTCTTTAAGTCGGCCTGAATCCCGGCTCCGCCGCTGGAATCACTGCCGGCAATGGTTAAGGCCGTTTTGATGAGAAGGGCGTCAATTTTCTGCCGCAGCCGGGCGGCAGCTTTTTTTATGTCCGGGGCGGCAAAGATGGCAGAGATGACCGCAAAACCGGAAAGGTCGCAATGGTCAAGGTCAGGCAGGTTCTCCACCGTGATGCCGCCGATGGCCACTACGGGAATGTTGACAGCATGACAGATGTTTTTGAGTTCATCACGGCTGACGGCAATGGCATCATCTTTGGAGCCGGTGGGAAAGACAGCCCCGACGCCTAGATAATCTGCGCCAGCGGCTTCGGCGGCTTTGGCCTGCGCAACGGTCTGAGCCGACACGCCCAGAATTTTATCCGGGCCGAGGAGGGCGCGGGCCTCACTTACAGACATATCATCCTGACCGATATGGACGCCGTCTGCGTCACAGGCCAGGGCGATTTCCAGATTGTCATTGACGATGAAGGGGACGCTGAAATCATGGCAGAGGGCTTTTATTTCCCGGGCTTCCTGCAGGAAATCCTCGCGGCAGAGAGATTTTTCCCGTAGCTGGATGGTGGAAGCGCCGCCTAAAATGGCAGTCCTTACGGCTTTTACAAGGGGCTGGTCTTTCAGCCAGCGCCTGTCGGTGATGGCGTAGAGCGGCAGGGCTTTTTGTAAATCAGAAGATTTCATATTTAGCCCCCTTGTCTAAAACTTCGCTGGTCATATTGTAAATGGCATCAATAATGCGGCTGCGGCAGGCAGCGTTGCCTTCATGGGGTGCTAAATGGGCGCAGGCAATTTCTCCGGCAAGCCCCATGGCGCAGACAGCAGCGGCGGCAGCTTCAAGCGGAGCTGTTGGATTTGCGGCAATGGCGGCTGCGGTCAGGGCTGAGCACTGGCAGCCTGTGCCGGTGATACGGCTCATTTCCGGGCGGCCGTTGCGGATGACGTAGCACTTGTCCGCGTCGGCTACCAAATCAATGGCACCGGTGATAGCTGTGATGGTGTTGAGTTTTTTGGCGGCGGCTTTGGCAAAGGCGGCTGCCTGCAAGAGATTTTCCGGGGAGATACTGTCCACATCTGCGGCATCCACGCCCTGAGTATGGCCGGTATCACCTATAAGCACCTTGATTTCGGAGATATTGCCGCGAATGACGGTGACTGGTGCAGTCTCCAAAATGCTTTGGGCGGCACCTGTGCGCAGGGCGCTGGCTCCTGCTCCCACCGGGTCAAGGGTGATGGGATGTCCGGCATCTGCGGCTCTGGCCGCTGCCAGCAGCATGGATTCCAGCAGACGTTGGTTCAGGGTGCCGATGTTGAGACAGAGTCCCTGTGTGATGGCGGTGATGTCTGTCATTTCCTCCTGACAGTCGGCCATGATGGGGCTGGCACCGCAGGCCAGCGTGATGTTGGCCACGTCATTTACGGTGACGTAGTTGGTGATGTGGTGAATGATGGGGCTGTTTTTACGAATATTGTCCCAGTATGAACCCAGTGGCATAAAACTCCTCCTTTGAAAAAAGTGGCTATCCGAAAAGGATAGCCACTGCTGCTCATCTTACATACTTTCCTACGTTGGCATTATCCAAATCAGGTACGGTCGAAACGCCCAGTTTCCTCTCAGCCCGTCTGCGAGCTCCCGTGTACTTATATGCTGTTTATGCTTACACTTTACGTCCTGAGAAGATTTTTGTCAAGGTGTCCTGTGCGGTCTTGAAGGAAAAAAGGCTTTTCGGTAGAATATTATCATATATGATTAAATTAGGGACTGTTCCTAAGACAGTTTCTGGGAAAGCGCAGGGATACCGATGAAGTACGTGGTTATAGATTTGGAAATGAATCCGGTTGACAGGGAATTTCGTGACGTGCGGCGGCGCATGAACGAGGAAGTCATTGAGTTTGGGGCTGTACGCTTGGATGAGAACTTTCAGCAGGAGGGAGAGTTCCAGTGTTATGTGGAGCCGGAGTACGGCAAGATAAAGAAACATATAACGAGTCTTACCAGCATAACCCAGAGCATGGTGGACGGGCAGGGGCATTATGCGGATGCTTTTCATAAATTCGTGGACTGGATTGGTGAGGAAGAGACAAAGATTTATTCATGGAGCATGTCCGATATCAAGCAGCTGAAAAAGGAATGCCGTTTTAAATTGCCGGACTTTGATGTGGAATGGCTGGACAGCCGCTGGGTGGATTTGCAGCAGGAATTTGACGACAGGCTGGGGCTGCATAACAGTCTGGCGCTGAAACACGCTCTGGGCGCAATGGACCATAAGTTTGAAGGTACTCAGCATACGGCCTTGGCGGACGCCGTCAATACCAGCGCTATTCTCGTGTTGATGCAGGATGATGCGAAGTTCCGTCAGACCATGCAGCCGGTGCTGGAGATTTTGGAGCCTCAGGAAGACTTGTCCAGCTCCATTGGCGATTTGTGCCCCGATTTGCTGAAGCTCCGGGAAAATCTGGGGGATTGAGGAAGGGATAACTCTTGGCAGGCTTGGTTTACGAGCAGGGCCGGGGGTTATTTTTTTGCAGGTAAACAGGAACAGATAAAATGCCGGTTTGATTATGCGGCACAAATGTTTGTTGTACATATACATAATGTAACTTTTGTATAAAAATACTTGTTAATTGTTATCAATTATGCTATGATGATAACAATTTGAAAAGGACAGGTGGAACAGTGATGGCAAAAACGATGGGGGTTTTAGGGCCGGCAGGCACCCATAGCGAGGCAGCGGCGGTATATTTGCAAAAACATATAGCAGAGGAATACCGGCTGCGGCTCTACGGGGATATTTTCGACTGCCTGCAGGCAGTGGAGGCCAGCGAGGTAGATACGGCGCTGGTGCCGGTGGAAAACTCTCTGGAGGGAGCCATCAACATCACGCTGGACACGCTGGCCAGAAGCGACGGGCTGAAAGTCTGGCGTGAACTTATCTGGCCGGTGCATAATCAGCTGCTGGCCCGGCAGCCGGGGGCTGTAAAGCGTATTTACTCCCATGCCCAGCCAATATCCCAGTGCCGTGATTTTTTGCAGGCGCATTATCCGCAGGCTGAGCTTATCAAGGTGGCCAGCACTGCCAGAGCGGCGGAACTGGTGGCGGCGGAACCTATAGACTCAGGCAGTGCCGCCATTGCCACCCAGCGTGCCGGAGAACTGCTGGGGCTTGTGCCGCTCGCTGCGGAGATACAGGACAGCGCCGCCAACTGCACGCGGTTTTTTCAGGTGGGCCGGGGGAATATGCGATATTTACCGCAGGAAAAGGTGCTGATTATCTGTCAGATTGACGGCGCCAAGGCCGGTGCCCTCTATGATGTGCTGGGGGAATTTGCCAGCCGGGGCATCAATATGACGCGTATTGAGTCACGTCCTGCCCGGACAGAGCTTGGAGCCTATATTTTCTTTTTTGATTTGGAATACAGCGCAGAGCCGCAGCTGGCGGAGGCCATTGAGGCCGTGGCCAGCAGGAGTATCTGGCTGCGCAATCTGGGCACGTTTCCTGTGCTGACTGTATAATAGAAAAGGGGATTGATTATGGTAATTATCATGAATATCGACGCTACTGCAGAAGATATCAACGGTGTCATTGAGGCGATTGAAAGTGCCGGTCTCACCGCCAAGGTGATGGAGGGCAGCCAGCAGAAAATCGTGGGCGTTATCGGGGATAAGACCAGACTGGCTTCCATGCCCATTGACGCCCTGCCCGGTGTGGAAAAGAGCGTGGAGATATCCAAGAGTTACAAACTGGCCAGCCGGGAGTTCCATCCGGTGAGCAGCGTGATTGACGTAGCCGGAGTGAAAATCGGTGATGGCAGTCCCGTGGTCATGGCCGGCCCCTGCGCCGTGGAATCCAAGGAACAGCTTTTCGAGGCCGCTGATATTGTGAAAAAAGCCGGAGCGCAGTTCCTGCGTGGCGGCGCGTATAAACCCAGAACCTCCCCGTATGCCTTTCAGGGGCTGGAGGTGGAAGGCCTGAAATTTCTGGCTGAAGCCAGAGAACGCACAGGCTTGCGCGTGGTTACGGAGGTCACTACGGTAGAGGCGATTGACAGGGTCGTGGAGTATGCGGATATGCTTCAGATTGGCGCTCGTAATATGCAGAACTTCGGCCTGCTGAAGGAAGTGGGCAAATCCGGCAAGCCTGTACTTTTAAAACGCGGTCTGGCGGCTACCATTGATGAGTGGCTCAATGCTGCCGAATACATCATGAATGCCGGAAATCCCAATGTGGTGCTTTGTGAGCGCGGTATCCGCACCTATGAAACCTACACGCGCAATACGCTCGATTTGAGCGCCGTGGCAGCGGTAAAACACCTGTCCCACCTGCCGATTATTGTGGACCCGAGCCATGGAACGGGCAAATGGCGCATGGTTAAGCCCATGGCTTTTGCCGCCATCGCTGCCGGTGCGGACGGCCTGATGATGGAAGTTCACCCCAACCCGGCCAAGGCCCTTTCCGACGGCCCCCAGTCCTTGACGCCGGAAAACTATGCCGAAGTTATGGACGGCGTGAAAAAAATCTCCGCCTTCATGAAAGCGGAGAATATCACGTCAATGGATATTTAATAACTCGGAAGAAGATGTCTCCCACCTCTATAGGTGGCGAGTTCCTAATTTACTAACAGGCGGTGAGCATATATCTCTCGCCTCGTTGAAACGCCAAGAGGAAGTTTTGCCTGCGGCAAAACTGGAACAACGGCGTTATAAACTGCATATTTTTGCCGATATTGCAGCTAAAAAAGTCAAAACCTGCTATGGCAGCAGCTGACTTTTCTAGCTGCTTTTATTGTGGGGAAATATGATTCTGCTGTGCAAAGGCAGAATCTGCACTTACGACTGGTCGCCAGCTGCGTGCAATGTCGTTTGGCCGCTGTGCTGCAAGGCCTGTCAGCCGTTAAAGATGTATTTTGTCTGCTTGCCACGCCCGGTGCGGTGGATATGGCCCTGGTTTATCAAGGTCAGCAGTACACGGGTGGCGGTGGAGGTGCTGGTACAGAGCAGTTCCTCGACGTCTTTGCGCGTGACAGTTTTTTGCGCTTGGATAAATTTTAAGGTTTGTTCTTCCGGGGACAGGGGAGTGTCTTTTATATAGAGCGGCCCTTTTTCCAGCCTGGGGAGAATGACTTTAAACACGTGGGGAGCCGTGAGAAATTCCGGCTGGTCAGCGTTTAGGGAGTAGGCGTTCTTTATTTTGGGCAGGCCTGTGCCGTAGGCCTCGATGAGCTCGAGCCGGTAAAAGATATTAGCCAGTTTGGGATTGCGGCAGAGGCTGATACCAAGCATGATGTCGGCTTTTTCCAGACCGGGCATAAGACCGCCGATAGAGGTGAATTCCATGCGGTTGTCATAAATACTAATCAGGATACTGCTGCTGAAAGCATAATCACGATGAATAATACAGTTTAAAAGCGCCTCACGCAGGGCGTCGTCAGGGTAGGCTTTGAAGTCATTGCGATATAGCCCGGAAAATTCGGCCGTGGTCGGATTGTTGAGCTGCAGGTAAGCATAGCAGTCCTCCAACTGACTGAACAGGGGGCCGGAAAATTCGCGGCGGTCCTGAAAATTTTTCTGATTGGTGCCATTAAAGACGGCGGTTTTGATGGTAAAAGGGCATTGGTCGGAAAGCAGCAGCCCCAGATTGGTATACACACCATCATGACGCTGCAGGCCAAGGGAAAATTTTTGTTCGCCGGCTAATTGCAAGCCTTTGGCCGCAAAAATGGCCGCGGTTTTTTGGAAGGTGAGTTCCTGATTGAGCGAAATATTATCTTCCATTACGTCACCATCGGCGGTCTTTATCAGCTGACGAATCTGTTCCGGTGAGGCCGGGACGGAGGCACTGCCCTGACGCACATACACGCCGGAGGGTTTGAGCCCTTTGTTGATAAGGTAATAGGGCTTGTTGGTGCCGCTGGCAACGGTCAGGTGAATAACGTCATGCTGTTCAATCTGTTCAACACGCATATTGGTGAACATCATAATGTCCGGGTGAATAGAATCACGCAGCATACTGGCCAGGCGCAGCATGGTCTGGTCTGAGTCGCTGACACCAACGACGGTGCCATCGTCTGCAATGCCGATATAAATAGATCCGCCATTGGTATTGGCAAAGGCAATGACTTCTTTCTTTATGTTGTCAGTGAGTTCGCGTTTGTATTCGGTATGTTCATTTTCTTTGGGGAACATGTACATCACCTCTTTCTAATCAATATTATAATCATTCTGTTCATTGTATGCAAGACTTGATTATAACGCCGTTGTTCTAGTTTTGCCATAGGCAAAACTTCCTCTTTGCGTTTCAACGAGGCGGGAGATATGCTCGCCGCCTGTTTTGGTATTCGTGCCCCCACCTGCTGAGGTGGGGGACATTTTCTTGCCTCGTTATATTGACTGGCATGCCGGCCGGAGAGTTTTGCTGGTGGCAAAACTCGGGCAACGGGGTTATAATATAGACAATGTGAAACTCCCTTTTTACATTTGTGTTGTTCATGATAGAATAATTCAAATCGAAGTTTGTAAGGGTGAAGAAAATGAATTATAAAGTAATTGACAAAGAGACATATTATCGTAAAGGCGTATTTCGCCACTTTACGGAAGATTGCAAGTGCTCAACCTCGATAACGTCGAGAATAGACGTAACAGAGCTCGTCACACATTCAAAGAACACAGGAACGAAGTTTTATGTCAATTTCCTGTATATTCTTTCAAAGGTTATGAATTCACGTGAAGACTACAGAATGGGATACCTTTGGCAGACAGATGAGCTGATCTGCTATGACGTGATCAATCCAACACAGTATGTTTTCCATGAAGATACGGAAACCTGTACGCTTGTTTATACGAAATACGATGAGGACTATGAAAAGTTCTACGCTGCCGCATTGCTGGATGTTGAAGAGGCAAAGAAGACAAGGGAATACGGTCTGGATATAGTGAACCATCCCAACTGGTTTGATGCGTCGTTTATATCTTGGCTTTCCTATGATTCACTTCATCTTGAACTTCCCGATGGAAATCTATATTTTGCGCCAATCATTAACTGGGGAAAATACAGAGAAGAAAACGGTAGGCTTGTCATGCCTGTGACCGTTCGTCTAAATCATGCAATCGCTGATGGCTATCTGGTTGCAAACGTATTTCGTCTCTTGGAACAAGAAATCAAGTCTTTCATGAAGCTCTAATCGCTAAATTCAAGTTTGTGCATATAGAAACACTTTTGTAAAAAGGGAGCTGTGAAATTAAAAGGAGCGTAGGACAGTTGCTGACAATTGCGGAGTTGCAGGCCGGGGTTATTTTTGGGGATAACAATACCCGGGAGTATGTGTATATGCCGGGCAGTGAAATCGGGGTGGATAATCCCGTGTGTGTTTATGAAAATGCCGGGCAGCGCCGGGACGTGGACATGGAGGAGGCTTTGCGGCTTATCCGGGTGCGGTCCCTAAGACAGACGAAACACCCGGTGCTGGGCGAAAGTTCCTGCTGACGGCGAGAGTTTTTGCTGACAGTGAAAGTACCTGCTGACAATGAGAATTTCTGCTGACGGTGAAAGTTTTGGCAGCAGGGGAGATTATTTTGCGGAAAGGGAGGGGCAAGTATGGCTGTACAGAAACCTGTGGCACCGACACCGCCCACGCCGCCGAGCGTCCCGGGAGTGACGCTGCAGGAGGGGGGCACGGTACGGGACTCGAATGTGCCCCAGAACATCAAGCAGAATAATGACGAACGGCAGGAGGCGCAGGCACGGCAGGCCGTGGCGCAGGGTGACGGGGCTCTTTCCAAAACCACGACGACCAGACCGGAAAAGCCGGAACGGCCGGCCAAAAGCCAGGCGGTGGACGCCAGCGGCGGTGCCTCGCAGGCCGGGCAGACGGTGATAGTGCCGGCAGAACAGCTGCCGCCGGCCGGCCAGGAAAATGTCGATAAGGCCATGCAGGAGCAGACCAAGACCGAAACACAGGCGCAGGATAGCAGCCTGCCGGCTGCGTTTACCGCCCATAGCGGTGTTTTCTGGGGCGCAGTGATTTTGCTGATGGCAGTGGTGTCGTGGTTCGGCATTAAAAAGATTATGAGCCGCCGTAAAGGCCGGCGCAGCTTGTCCTGGGACGATTTGGACGGGGCGGCAAAGCCTGTGAAGGTGGAAACTTTTGACGAACTGCGCGGCCTGACACCGGACGAGGTGTTAAAGAAAATGGCGGCGGACGAGAAGAATAAGGCACGGGCCGAGGCGCGGCAGGCGCGTGACGAGGCCCGGCAGCGGCTGGAAAAAGCCGGACGTATCCCGGTGAAAACGGCGGTGCCCACGACGGCGGCGCGGCAATACCGCGAACAGGTGGTGGCCGGTGCGGCCAGCGCAGACCTGCCCAAAGCCAAGCCTAAGCCTGTGGTGAAAAAACGTCCGGTAAAGCAGGAGGAAGAACAGCGCTTTGAGGTGCGGATTTAAGGACGGAGGTAAAAATTGTCGGCAAAGGTAAAGAGGGATATTGCGGGCCTGGCTGCCCTGGCGGTGGTAACAATATATTTTTTGTATGGCGAAGGCAATCCGCAGTTACGAAAAATTCTGTTCGTTTTAGGCTGGACGGCATTATGGTTTCGTTATCGTAACAGTGGTTTTTATCATGAACAAATCCAATGGCCTGATTCTATGGGCGTGATTATGTATCTTTATTATATTTCACTGGCGTCTATACAGGCCGTTTTTTATGGTGTGGGGATTGTCGGTATGTTGGGGGTAATGGATATTATTCCCATATACACAAATGATTTTGTGCTGAAGGGGGCTTGGGCTTTGACAATAGTGGTAATGCCATTGAGCCTTTCTATGCTGTCAGAGTGCTGGGATTTGCATGATAAATGGGCAGTCCATTCTGGCAATACACCCATAAATAATTTTGTTGATGAGTCCATAAAAGGCTTTTGGAAGGGTCAGTTTGGGCCTGCGTGTTTCGATACGGGGACATGGTGCCTTATAGACCTTTTTCTGCTTATAATGTTGTGGCCGATTTATATGATGTTTGGTGAACCATTCCCCGTGGAAGATAAATGGTTTATTGTGCTGGGGCTGGTGTATACGAACTTTTTGATTTTACAAGGCTATTTGTATATTCGCTATCGCAAGGAGGGGCTTTGATGCAGGCAGAGGTAGACAAAGCACTTTGCGTGGGCTGCGGTATGTGCGTGAGTACCTGCCCCGAGGCCTTTTGCCTGGGGAAGGACGGGCTGGCGGAAAGCGTGGGAAAAATCCCTGCCTACGCGCAGGAGGACGCCTGGCAGACAGCCGGTGACTGCCCGGTGGGGGCTATTAGTATCAGGAAAACTGATGATGGTATACTTGAGCAGCACTCTTTGGTGTGATGTATTGTATTTCCGATATGGCTGTGCTATAATGAAAGCAGTTAGAGTGAACTATGAACATTGAACTCAAAGACTAGAAAATCCCCTGCGACTGGTACTCGCAGGGGATTTTTGTACGTCATTTACCAGCTTAATGATTCAAATAGTAGCTGAATAATTCAACTAGAATTCCGACCAATAGCGGTATCAGTACATGAACTATGAACTTGTCCCTCAAAGATTTCACCTCCTTTCACAGAGGCAAGTAATATTATAGCACAAAATCCTTTTTTACAGGGGATTTTGTGCTATAAATATAATACATGATATTTAATTATCATACCGCTTTATAATCCGATATGTCGTATCCCGTTGGGCGGCGTCGCGGCCGGCGCCTTGAATGAGGTTTACCATTTTGCGGATAGACATGTCGTAGCGTGTCCCGGCAGCGCGGACGACGTTTTCTTCGAGCATAATGCTGCCCAAATCGTCGCCGCCAAAGCCTAGGGTGAGCTGGCCGATGCGCTCGCCCTGAGTGAGCCAGGAGCCTTGGATATGGTCGATGTTATCCATGTAAATGCGGCTCATGGCTAGCGTTTTCATATAGTCCCAGGCACTGACTTTTTCGCCGCCGATATCGGTGTTACCGGGCTGGAATGTCCAGGTGATAAAGGCGCGGAAACCGCCGGTCTTATCCTGCAGGCGGCGGATTTTTTCCATGTGTTCAATACGCTCTTCCATGGTTTCGCCGAGGCCGATGACCATGGTGGCGGTGCTTTTCATACCGATGGAATGGGCAGCTTCCATGACGGCGAGCCAGTCATCAGTCATGATTTTCTTGGGGCTGACGATTTGGCGCACCCTGTCTGAGAGGATTTCCGCACCGCCGCCGGGGAGACTGTCGAGTCCTGCCGCCTGCAGGCGTTTGAGGGTTTCCAGAACGGATAGGCCTGCCTGACGGGCAAAGTGCTGGATTTCCGTGGCGGTGAAGGAATGGATAGTGATATCAAAGTTAGATTTTATTTTCCGCAGCATTTCCTCGTAAAAGGGCAGGCCTAAGTCGGGGCGCAGGCCGCCCTGTATCATGACCTGCGTGCCGCCGGCATCGACAGTTTCGCGTACCTTGGCGAGAATGGTGTCGTAGTCCAGGAGATAAGCGTCCTTATGTTCCTTGCGGCGGAAGAAGGCGCAGAAGCGGCATTCGTTCTGGCAGATATTGGTGTAGTTGATATTGCGGTCAACGATGAAGGTCACGGTGTTGCCAAAGCGCTGCCGCCGTATCTCATCGGCCTGCTGTCCAAGTTCCAGAGGGTGTCCGTGGGTTAATAGCTCCACGGCCTCTTGTTTTTCCATGCGCATCAGCATCTACCTCCCTGCATTTTCGGCTGATAATTGGCATCGCGCTCGACGGGCTCGTAGCCGGTTTCTTTGATGATGGCGTTGAGCTTTTCGCGAGTTATACCGGCGCCTGTCTTGGCTCCGGCGGCGTGGATGATTTTTTCCTCGCCAATGGTGCCGTCCAAATCATCGGCGCCAAAGCCTAAGGCCAGTTGGGCAATCGGCAGGCTCAGCATGACCCAGAAGGCCTTGAAGTGGTCGAAGTTATCCAGCATCAGCCGGGAGAGCGCCAGCATTTTCATGTTTTCCCAGGAGCCGATAGGGATGATATGGTGTTCCTGCGCCAGCCGGGTGTTTTCCGGGTGGAAGGGGAAGAGCATAAAGGCGCGGAAGCCGTGGGTTTTGTCCTGCAGCTCCCGGAGCTTGATGAGATGCTCAAAGCGCTCGCGGATGGTCTCCACATGGCCGTACATCATGGAGGCGTTGGCGGCAATGCCAAGTTTGTGGGCGCGTTCCATAATATCTAGCCATTCTGCTGTGCTGGCCTTCTTGGGGCAGATGATTTCCCTTACTCTGTCTGCAAGGATTTCTGCGCCGCCGCCGGGCAAGGAGGAAAGGCCGGCGGCCTGCAGGATTTCCAGCACTTCCTGTACGGACTTGCCGCTGATTTGTGCAAAGTGCAGGATTTCTACGGGGGTAAAGGCGTTTATCTCCACAGCGGGGAAGGCAGCACGGATTTTTTGCACGGCCTGCAGATAGTAGTCAAAGGGCTGGCTGGGGTGCAGGGCGCTGACGATATGAATTTCGGAAAGCCCCTTGATGTTTTTGGCGGCGTCCAGCTCCTTTTTTAAGTCAGCAGCGCTGAGCAGAAAGCCACGTTTTTCGGCTTCTTCCTCCGGCACTTGAAAGGCGCAGAGGGGACAGCCGGATTTACAGATATTGGTCAGGTTGATATGGCGGTTGACGGTGTAGAAAACCTTGCGGCCGCTTTTGCGTTCCTTGGCGGCTCTGGCCCATTTTGCCAGTGCCATCAGGTCGTTTTCTTCATAGAGGGCCAGCCCTTCTTCCAGAGAAAGACGCTGGCCTGCCGCTGCTTTTTGCCGTGCGGCGGCGAGTATGGTTTCATTCATGGTGCATACCTCAGTTATCGTTGTTGATAATATTGAAATTGCAGTCGCTGGCGGCCGGAATGCGGCCGGCTTCCCGAATTATGCGGATGATGGTATCTTCCGGCAGGGCCGTGGGGCTGGTGGCACCGGCATCGTGAAGAATGGTCTCCTTGTGGATGGTGCCGTCAATGTCATTGGCGCCAAAGCCCAAGGCCAGCTGGGCAACAGGCACGGTGAGCATAACCCAGTAGGCCTTGATATTGCGGAAATTGTCGAGCATGAGCCGGGAAATGGCCATGGTGCGCAGGTCGTCCCACATACTGGTCTGCCGGACTTCCTGCCCCAGCTCCGTGTTCTTGGGCAGGAAGGGGAAGCAGATGAAGGTCTGGAAACCGCCGGTTTCGTCCTGTAGTTCACGGAGTTTCAGCAGATGGTCAACGCGTTCCTCCATGGTTTCGATATGGCCGTAGAGCATGGAGGCGTTGGTCTTTAGGCCGAGGCCGTGGGCGGTACGCGCCACTTCCAGCCATTCAGCGGCGGTGGCTTTTTTCGGGCAGAGCTGCTGCCTGATGCGGTCGGAGAGAATTTCGGCGCCGCCGCCGGCGATGGCCTGTAGTCCGGCAGCCTTTAAGCGCAGCAGCACTTCCTTTATGGACAAGCCGGAAATCTTGGCAAAGTGGACGATTTCTACGCCTGTAAAACCTTTTAAATACAGGGAGGGGAAAGTCTCGTGGAGAGCGCGCAAAATGCCTTCGTAGTCCTCAAAACTCCAATGGGGGTGCAGGCCGCTTACGACGTGAAGACCTGCCAGATGCGGGTCGCGCATGGCATCGCGGACAAGTTCGATGGCAGACTCCTTGGTCATGGCATAGGCGCCCTGGCTGTCCTCGTCCCGGCCAAAGGCACAGAATTTACAATGAGAGGTGCAGATATTGGTGAGGTTTACATGGCAATTCACGTTGTAGTAAACGATGTCGCCGCACTTTTGACGGCGCACATAATCGGCCAGTGCCCCCAGCCAGGCGATATCGTGACAGGCGAAGAGTTTCAGCCCGTCCTCCCGTGTGAGGCGGCGTCCCTCCATGACTTTTTTTTCTATATCAGCATATTCTTTCGTACAAAGCAATGTATTCCCTCCATTGGCAAAACTTGGATAATGGCGTTATAATAAGCGTATTCACAAAAAAGGAGAGGATTCGATGAATCACCAAATACCTCAGGTTTCTTATGCTGTGGTGGGCGGTTCCGGCACGCTGTCCAGCGATTTTCCGGCCAGACTGCCCGACCCCGATGTAAAGATAATTGAAGATAACCTTTATTTTGATACCCCTTATGGCAAAAGTCCGGCTATGCGGCTTTTTTCTGTAGGCGAAAAGAAGGTGCTGTGCTGCCGTATGCACGGCTGGCGCAGCGGTGTGACCCGTGCTGATGCCAGCCGTCAGGTCTTTTGGGTATTCCGGGAGGCCGGGGTTAAGCGCATCCTGTCCGAAGGGGGCGTAGGCACGGTGAATCACCTGCTGGACCCCAGAGACTTTATGGTGCCGGACGATTACCTTGACATGTCAAATCGCAAGGATGTCATGCTGGACGGGCGGTATCTCCTCATCATGCGCGACGCCCTGTGCCCGGAGCTGCGGCAGAACCTTATAAAATCCGTGCGCAGCCGCTTTAATGGCCGTGTGTTTGACCGCGGTATTTACGCCGTCACCGATGGCCGCCATTTTGAAAGCCCGGCGGAAATCGCTATGCTGCAAGGCCATGCGGATATCGTCGGCCAGAGTATTGCCCCTGAGGTATATCTGGCCCGGGAAATCGGCGCGTGCTATGCCGGTCTTTATTATGTGGTCAATTACGGCGAAGGCTTGGAACGTGTCTGGTCGCATGACACCATGCGTGATATTTTCTACGATGACGCGCCGATGATTGGCGAGATTCTCTTAGAAACTATCCGCAATGTGGACGCTGACCAGCACGAGTGTGAGTGTCAGAGCCTTCGCAAGGAAACCCTGCTGAAGGACGTTTACAAGGAAGAGTCCGAAAAGGGTTAAAGCCATGCAGCCCTCAGCTGAGGGCTGTTTTTATTTCCGGTACTGAGGGGATAAGACCTTCGGCAAAGGCCAGCCGGTAGAAAAGCTGCAGGGATTTTAAATGCTCGGCAGTCAAATCCCAGTGGATAATGCCGCCTAAGTAATGGTCAAGGACTTCGTAGGCAAAATCCTTTGCGGCAAAGACGGAGTTAATGGCGGCGTCCTTGTGTTGCAGGCCGGCGTTAAGTCCGTCCACAATGCGCTGATGAGCCAGCTCCAGCTGGTGGGGGCAGTCGGCGGCAAAGTCCTTTTGTACTGCCCAGACAGCGTATACCATCGAGTGACCGGTCAGTGTGTGCCATTCCCGGCCCAAATCGTAGTAATACAGCACCGGCTGGCGGTTGTGGTAAAGGTGCAGGGCATCGTCACCGATTAAAAGGGCGGCGTCAGCCTCCTTCGGCAGGTAATCATCAAGGCCGATAGGGCGGATTTCATAAGACGGCTTTACGCTGTAGCCACGGTGCAGGATGATTTTCAGCAGGCAATGGGAAGTTTCTGACTTGGCGGTGAGGATGATTTTGCTCCCGTCAAGTTCGGCTGCCGGTTTTCGGGATACCAGTACGATGCTTTCCACGTCTGCATCAGAACGGATGCAGATATCCGGCATGATGAGCAGGTCAGCTGCATTCCGGGCATAGACGATGGAGGACACGGCGCTGACATCCAGCTGATGAGTTCTTATCTGCTGATTGAGTTCGGCAGGCACGGCCTCTGTAAGCTCCAGCCCCTCGGCATAGCCGTGGGCGTAGCTGTAGGTAAGAGGCAGGACATTCAAAAAATTGATGTGGCCGATACGCGGTTTTTTCATAGTCTCCATAGGCATGACGCTCCCTATATTATTAGAATCAAATACCGCTATTATAACATATATTAGAAGGAAATGCATTGTGCAAACATAAGGAGATATTTTGAAAAAAATCCTTGACAGGCAAATTACTCTTCGCTATAATATCTATTGTTGATAGCGCGAGAGCGTGAAAACACAGGGGTATCGCCAAGTTGGTAAGGCACGGGTCTCTGAATCCCGCATGCGTTGGTTCGAGTCCAGCTACCCCTGCCATAAGAGATTTAGGCACCGCTGAGGCGGTGCTTTTTTGTATATGTGGGCATTTACACGGAGGAAGGATAAAAAATATAATGCCTGCAAGAGGGCGCAGGTACTAATTTTTTATTGCGCCGGAGGATTTCCGAGAGTATAATAAAGTCATAGTAATGTTTCCATTTTTAAGAAGAACTATTCGCAGTAAGGAAAGGGGATTTTCCCAAAATTCTAAGGAAAGGAGAGATTTTTATGAGTCTTAGCGGTATTAACAGCTCCCTCAATCAGCTGAACCGTGCCCAATCGTTGCAGTCCCAGAGCATTCAGCGGATTGCTACCGGTTCCAAGCGCCCCAGCGCGGCTTATGGCGCCTCCGATTATGCTATTGCCCAAAAAATGCAGTACAATATCGGCGGTGTGCGCCAGTCCAATGCCAACACGCAGACGGCCAACTCCATGCTGAATGTGGCCGGTGGCGCTGTGAGCAACACCATCAGCTCCCTGTCCTCCCTCAAGGAGACGCTTATCAGTGCAGCTAATGGTACTAACGGTACAACGGATATCGCCGCTTTGCAGGAAACGGTAAATCAGACCCTGTCGCAGATTAACACCAACGCACAGGCTACCTATAACGGACAGACATTGCTCGATGGCAGCCAGACGGTGACAGTGGCCGGGGCTGACGGTTATGAAAACGTTTCTTTGGGCGATATGAGCACGGCAGGTTTGGGTCTCACTGACAGTCAGGGCAACAGCACTATCAATTTGCAGGCAGCCAATGGCTCTACTACAGACTTTTCGCAAGCTCTCAGTACGGTGGATGCGGCCCTCAACAAAGCCCTTGACCAGGCAACCAGCATTGGTGCAGCCCAGCAGGGGATGGAGTATCAGTCCGCCAACTACACCACGATGGAGGAAAACCTCCAGTATTCGCTGTCGGTAAACGATGACGCGGATATCGCCGCTGAATCCGTCAACAACGCCAGTGCCAATACCCAGAGCCAGATGGCTCTCTTCGCGGTAAAACAGGGGTTGCAGAACTTCAGCCAGCAGATGCTGGGAACGCTCAACAACCACAGCCGCGGTGCAGCATTTAATATGCTGTCCTAAAAACACAAAAAACTAAGCCGCTTTCGTGAGAGGGCGGCTTTTTTACATCATAAAGTGTGTACGAGCACAAAAATTTTCAAAACTATTGAAAACATAATCTAACTGTTGTAATATATGAGTGTAAGCAAGGTGAAAAAATACTAAACCATAAAAATTATGTGCGAGCACAGAATGAAATGTGTTGGAGGAAAGCGTATGTTAGAAGAACTGAAAGAGAAAGTTTACGAGGCCAATATGCTTTTGCCGAAGCATAATCTGATTACCTTTACCTGGGGCAACGTTTCCGGGATTGACCGGGAAAAAGGGCTGTTTGTCATTAAGCCGTCCGGGGTGGAATACGATGTGATGAAGCCGTCGGATATGGTGGTAGTTGACCTTGACGGCAACAAGGTGGAGGGTGACCTCAATCCTTCCTCCGACACGGAAACGCACCGGATTTTCTACAAGGAATTCCCCAATATCGGCGGCGTGGTGCATACCCATTCCCGTTGGGCGACAATTTTTGCCCAGGCCGGGCAGGGCGTGCGCGCTTACGGCACGACACAGGGCGATTATTTTTATGGTGAGATTCCCTGCACCCGTGATATGACGGAAGAGGAAATCAAGGGCGAATATGAATACAATACCGGCGTAGTAGCGGTAGAGCGATTCAAGAAATACGGCATAAATCCTGATTATGTGCCGGCGGTGCTCGTCAAGAACCACGGCCCGTTCACCTGGGGCACGGATTGTTTCAACGCTGTGCACAATGCCGTAGTGCTCGAAGAAGTCGCCATGATGGCCTTCCATACGCAGATGCTCACCAGCGACCGTGACCCCATGCCACAGGCGCTGCTTGATAAGCACTTCCTGCGTAAGCACGGCCCCAACGCCTATTATGGGCAGAAGAAAAAATAATCATCGTTACCTCAAGACCGCTTGTATGGCGGTCTTTTTTTGTCTCGTATAATATCTAAAGTATATTATGGGAGGGAAAATGATGAGCAAAATTTATGGATATGTGCGTGTCAGTACCAAGGAACAAAAATTGGACAGGCAGCTGGCAGCTATGCTGGCAAAAGGCGTGATACGGCGGAACATTTTCATGGATAAGATTTCGGGAAAAGATTTTAACAGGCCGCAGTATAAAAAGCTGTTGCACCGTCTGGACAAGGATTCGCTTGTCTATGTTAAATCCATTGACAGGCTGGGACGTAATTATCAGGAGATTATTGAGGAGTGGCGGCGTATCACCAAAAACATCGGTGCGGATATTGTGGTTTTGGATATGCCGCTGCTGGACACCCGGCGCGGCAAAAATCTGTTGGGAACTTTTTTGAGCGATGTGGTGCTCCAAATTCTGTCCTTCGTTGCGGAAAACGAGCGTGGCAATATCCGTCAGCGTCAGGCTGAAGGAATCGTGGCGGCAAAAAAACGCGGTGTGCGCTTTGGCCGTCCGGAAAAGAACCCGTCACGGGAATTTTACCGGCAGTATGCCAAATGGCGCGCTGGCAAATGCTCCGTCCGGCGTTATTGCCAAAGGACGGAGCCTGTTTTTCGTGTCCAAAAAAGTATACCTTTTTGGACAGCTGTTTTCTTGCTGAATCTACTATGTTTATCGGCATAAATCCGTGTTTTCTTAAATATTTTTTGCGTGTCCTAAAAAGTATACTTTTCGGGACAGCCGGAAGATATGGAGCAGATAACATGAAAATAGTCACAAAAGTACCAATTACCGCCGAGCAGGGAATGGCAGAAATCGGCAAAGGGCAGGGAAGACCTGAGGGTAACAATAACGAATTCGCCCGAAATTTACGGGCGGCCGGGGTGAAATTTTCGGCACACGCCCAAAAGCGCATGCAGCTGCGCGGCGTGGAACTGACGGAAAATGACAGGTCAAGGCTCACCGCCACCATCGACCGTATGGCAGAAAAAGGCGCCAAAGACGCGCTGATACTCCTGCGCGAGACAGCTCTGGTGGTCAGTGTCAAAAACCGCACCGTCATCACCGCCGTAGACGAGGCAAGTGCCAAGGAAAACATTTTCACCAACATCGACAGCGCTGCCATTTTGTAAGGAACAGTTCCTAAGCAAGGCATAATTGGGAGGAGAAGTGATTTACTATGATGCGTTCATTATTTTCAGGCGTAGCAGGTTTAAAAGGCCATCAGACAAGAATGGATGTAATTGGCAATAATATCGCCAATGTAAATACAACGGGGTTTAAGTCAAGCAGGGTGACGTTTGCCGATACCCTCAGCCAGACACAGACCGGGGCAAGCGCACCGGGGGGGAACATTGGTGGTACGAACCCCAAACAGATTGGTTTAGGTGTGGGCGTTGCGAGTATCGACCTGCTGTTTACCGATGGCTCGGTGCAGTCTACAGGAAAAAATACGGATTTGTGTCTTTCGGGAAATGGGCTGTTTGTGGTAAAACAGGGAGATGAAACCTATTATACCCGTGACGGAGCTTTTGAGTTTGATGCGGATGGCAATTATGTTTTGCCGGGGAATGGTATGAAAGTGCAGGGCTGGACTGCTTCGGACGGTGTTTTAAATACAACAACAACACCTGCTGATATACAGGTAAAGGCCGGCAAGACCATGGCCGCTGATGCTACAGATACGATTACCTATGAGCATAATCTGGACGCCGCGGCGTTGACGATTACCTCTATAAGCGGTGGCACACCTGCAAAAATGGGAACAAAGACATATACAGCTTCCACAGACGGCTCTATGACGGGAACAGCAATATATCCGCTCACGCTGACCTTGGCAGATGGCAGTACCATTACGGCAAATTCCGGCTCATACAAAGTGGGGGATACTTATTCTCAGACAATTACAAGTGGTTCTGCTGTGGCAAGCAGTGTATTATCTATTACGTTGAATTTGGCAGATGGTTCTACAGTAGATGGAATGACAGGTACGACATATACCGTGGGGAATGATTATATATATACGACCTCCACGAATGGCGCATCTATTTCGGCTACAGCTAATCGGCGAGTAATTGTGACTACCAAAGATGGGAATGTATCTGATGAATTAACCTCGGGAACCTATACCGTCGGAGGAACATATACTTACACAGACGATTCGATTGAGGCAACGGATAACAATACTGTTAATGTTACCCTGGCTAATGGTGCCAGCATTGAGGGAACTACAGGCAATACATATACTGTGGGGGAAGACTACGATTATACAACGGATACTGTGGCGATAACCGCAGGAGCGTCTACATATACGGTTAAGCTGACTTTATCCGATGATAGTGAAGTCGCTATAGACCCGTCCACACTTACGGATAATGCAGATTATGCTGTGGGAGATGGTTATGGCTCTGGGGGACTGACGATAAGTAAAATAACAATAACTTCGGCAGCCACGGGAGTTTCAGCAGAGTCTGAAATTACAACACTTAAATCTTTGACGAAAATTTCCAGTATGACTACTGGTAGCGTCATAACGCAAATGGAGCAAAATTATCTGATTGCGGCAGAGGCAACATCATCGAACCCGGTAACGTTGACTATGAGCGATGGCAGTACTGTCACCCAAACTTCGGGTTCATATACAGTGGGTTATAGCTTGCCGGTTACGACACTTATTACGGTTTACGATACATTGGGGAATACCCATAGTCTGCCTGTATATTTTACCCGTACGGAGACGCTAAGCAGTGACAGCACTACAGTAAATGGCAACACGTGGACAGTATCGCTGGATACGCTATGCAGTCGTGATATGACTGCAAGTACGGATTCCCCTGTTACATGCAGTATTGCAAATGCTTCGGATAACGCTGTGGCAAGTACGCTTTCATTTACGTCCGGCGCCATAGATAAGTCCAATAAGGGCTTATATATATCAGCGATATCAGGTGGAACGTCTGCTACAAGCGGTACAACAACTACACTTACAGCTTCTGATGGCAATCCGATTATATTGACCTTGAGTGATGCCGCTGGTAATACATACAAGTTGTCAGCAACGAGTGGCACATATACATATACGACAGCAAGTGGGGGATATGGCAGTAATTACCTGTTTCAGTATGTTAGTGGCGGAACATTGCCTAAATCTACAGCGACTATTTCTGAAGATGATGGAACGACAACTACTATATCAATGACGAATACGGATTTGTTGTTTACCACAGCAGGCAAGTATTATTCAGGCTCGCCAACAACGACTACGATGACATTGGAAAATGGTGCCTTACAAACGCAGACAATTACCTTGGATTGTAGTTCACTTACGCAATTTTCAGGTAATAGTACTATAAATGGCTCAGCAGATGGAAATTCAGCTGGAACGCTCAAGAGTGTATCTATTGACAGTTCAGGAGTTATAACCGGCGTATATACAAATGGAGTAAAACAGACTGAAGCTCAGGTAGCTATTGCTCAGTTTACCAATTCATCTGGTTTAACAAAAACAGGTAGCAGCTTATATCAGGAATCAAATAACTCTGGTAAGGCTAATATAAAAACAGCTTCAGATTTAGGCGTAACCATCACCCCGTCCGCTCTTGAAATGTCTAACGTAGACATAGCCAACGAATTCTCTGATATGATTATCACCCAGCGTGGTTTCCAGTCCAACTCCAAGGTCATCACCGTCGGTGACGAAATGCTCGAAACGCTTATCAACATGAAGCGGTAAATAAAGGCTCCTCATGGCTTTGTGGTCATGGGGAGCTGTTTGTGTAGATTTTGTTCTTGCATTTTAGGATAATTGGGTGTTATAATAAAGACACGATAAGAACAAAGGGTAACTCGAAAGCCCCTAGGATGGCCGTCCTAGGGGCTTTCTCTACTGATTTGCTGTTAGTGGTTAAGCCAGTAACTGAAAAGTTCAACCAGAATGCCTACTATCAGCGGAGCCAGTATCAACTCCACGATTCTTTTGAACAAAGGGTAACTCACCTCCTTTTTGAGGCGGCATATATATTATAACGTGATTGTGTTAATAAATAAAGACTTTAAGGCACAATGTCCAATATGGACATTGCCAACGAATTTTCCGATATGATTATTACCCAGCGCGGTTTCCAGTCAAATTCCAAGGTTATCACCGTCGGTGACGAAATGCTCGAAACGCTTATCAATATGAAGAGGTAAAGACAAAGGCTCCTCATGGCTTTGCAGTCATGGGGAGCTATGTGTGCGGATTTTGTTCTTGCATTTTAGGATAATTAGGTGCTATAATAAAGGCACGATAAGAACAAATGACACTCGAAAGCCCCCAGCATTGCCGTGCCGGGGGCTTTCTCTACTGATTAGCTGTTAGTGGGTAAGACAGTAGCTGAAAAGCTCAACCAGTATACCCACTATCAGCGGAGCCAGTATCAACTCCACGATGCGTTTGAACAAATGACACTCACCTCCTTTTTGAGGCGGCATATATATTATAAAGTGAATGTATCAAATAATAAAGACGATTTAGCACAATGTCCAACATGGACATTGCTAACGAATTCTCCGATATGATTATCACCCAGCGTGGTTTCCAGTCCAACTCCAAAGTTATCACCGTCGGTGACGAAATGCTGGAAATGCTTATTAACATGAAGCGGTAAATAAAGGCTCCTCATGGCTTTGTGGTCATGGGGAGCTGTTTGTATTTCGCGGTTGCAGGAGACTTTTTCCTGCGGTATAATTTAATTAGAGGGAAAAGGCAGAAAATTTTGCAAGGGAGTGAGCGCAATGACAGCACTTCGTCAGGAGGCTTTTCGGATGTTGGAAGCGATGCCGGAAGAAGGGATCGCGGCAATGGTAAATTATATGCTTGAGTATAATCAGGAGCGTATGGGAAAAACTGAACGGATAGCCAAAAAAAAGGCGGCATTGGATGATATATTGAGTCTGTCAAAGCCTATATCTGATTTTGATGAAGCGAAAGAGTTGCAGGAATCACGTGAGGAGCGTTTTGGTTATGCGGATATTGGTTGATACGAATGTTATTTTAGATGTGATTTTGCAACGTGAACCTTTTTATGAGGATTCTAAACAGATAATGATAGCCTGTCAGCAGGAATTATTGTGGGGCACAATTACAACACAATCTATTGCAGATATATTTTATATCATCCGCAAAGATTTTTCTCCGACAGAGCGTAGACGTATTTTATTAGGGCTGTGTGAGATATTTCATGTATCTGCCATAAATCGGGAAAAGCTAGTGGTTGCTTTGAAAAATGAGGCTTTTGAAGATTTGGAAGATTGTTTGCAGGCTGAATCGGCGGTATTGTTTGGTGCAGAGTATGTTTTAACTAGAAATGTAAAACATTTCATTGCGAGTCCTGTTCCGGCAATTACGCCCAAGGATTTTTGTGAGCAGATGAAATGTCCAACGTAGACATAGCCAATGAATTCACCGATATGATTATCACCCAGCGCGGTTTCCAGTCCAACTCGAAGGTTATCACCGTCGGTGACGAAATGCTCGAAACGCTTATCAATATGAAGAGGTAAGGTTATAAGGCTCCCTGCGATTTTATGGTTGCAGGGGGGCTTTTTTTAGCTATCTAATTTAAATAGATGAATTTTTGGAAGCCGATATTGACAATCCAGTGATATTATCGCCTGCAATGATGTTACACTACCTGCCAAATTAAAAGATTATCCAATATGAAAACCACCACATCCTTGCGATGAGGGTGGTTTTTTGTTTCGGCTATGGTATAATTGGTGTAAGTAATGTATACAGAATACTATGTTTAAGTGAATCATGAATCTCTAGGGGGCACGGTATGATAAAACTCATTATGTCCGATATGGATGGTACGCTATTGGATGAAAACGGCAGACTGCCGGCAGGCTTTGCTGACATTGCCCGGCAGTTAAAGGAACGTGGTGTGCTGTTTGCACCTTGTTCCGGGCGGCAGTATTACTCTCTGCTTGATACCTTTAAGGGCTACGAGGACGAGTTTTTATTTCTGGCGGAAAACGGTACGATGGTGCGTTATCATGACCGTGAGCTATTTTCCAGCACGATGAATAGAAAGCTGGGAATGAAGGCCTTACAGGAAACACGGCAGATGTCCGGTATCTATGAGGTATACTGCGGCAAAAAGGGAGCCTACATCCTTAGTGATGAGGAAACGGCGGCCTTTCGCGAGGAACTTAACAAATACTACACCCACGCGGAAGTGGTGGACAGTTTTACAGATGTCGACGATGAACTGATAAAATGCGCTTTCTTTGACGAGGAAGGACGGGCTGGCGAGCGCATCTACCCCTGTCTGAAAAAGTATCGGGGGCCTTTTCAGGTGGCTACATCCAGTGACTACTGGGTGGATATGATGCGGTTTGACATCAACAAGGGCATTGCCATCCAGCAGGTGCAGAAGAAACTGCATATCAGCCCGATGGAGTGTGCGGCTTTTGGCGATTATATGAATGATGCGGAAATGATGAGTTCTGTTTACTACAGTTTTGCCATGGAAAACGCCCATCCTAAAATCAAGGAGCTGGCCAGATTCCAGACGGTAAGTAACCGGGACTACGGCGTGCTGAAGGGGATTCAGAAAATGATTGATGATGGCCTGTGCGGCTAAGAGGTGAATTATGCGAGCAGATTATCACATGCACTTTGAAAAGGGTTCCTATGATGAAAACTGGGTTGAGGGCTTTTTTGAGCAGGCTAAGCGGCTGGGCATGGATGAAATCGGTATTTCCGAGCATTCGCATACCTTCCCGGAGTTTAAAGACCTGTATTACAAGGATTTGATTCTGGATGATTCCTTTATCGGCAAGTTTCAGCAGCAATGGCTGAAGACCAACAAGTTTAAATACACCATTGACGAGTATTTTGCCTTTATGGCAAAGCTCAAGCAAAAACATCAGGTCAAGACGGGGATAGAGGTCTGTAATTTTTCCGATCAGGACGAGGTGGGCAAAATCCTCAAGGAATATCCCTTTGATTATGTTATCGGCTCGGTGCACTTCCTCAAAGGCTGGGCTTATGATTCCTCGGAGATTATGGCCCGCTGGGACACGCAGGACCTCAATGATGTCTACGAATGGTATACGCAGGAAATAGAGAAGATGGCAGCAGCCGGCCACTATGATGTGCTGGGGCATCCTTATAATATCCGTCTGTTCCATTACATACCCGAATTTGACGCAACGCCGTATCTCATTCGGGCGGTGGCGGCGCTGAAAAAGGCCAACATGGTGGTGGATATCAACACGGGGACATACTACCGCTATCCCATTGCCGAAATCACGCCTTATTATAAATTTATGGCGGTGGCTTCGCGTGAGGGGCTGCCGGTCATCGTGACCTCCGATGCGCACAAGCCGGAGGACTGCGGTGCTTACCATGACGAGGCGGTGACCTATGCCCGTTCCTATGGCTATAAGGAAACAATACGTTTTACCGGCCGCCAGCGTGAAGTCGTGCCGCTGGAATAAGGCTGATAAAGGGTAATGCCCTCTGATATGACGGAGGGCATTTATCATAAATATAAAATATCAGACAATAAAAAATATTAACAAAAGATGTTGACATGTTAATCCATAAGATGTACAATAAGAGTGCATTAAGAGATGCAGCTTAGTTGAACAAGGATATCATATCCTTAAAATTTTTCCATATTTTCATCGTGATTTAGGCTTAAGTATTTTCGGAAAATCTCGATATAACTTGTAGAAGGACGCAAAGACAGAGGATTGTACTTGCAGTGGTTGCTGGAAAGCGTAGATGCTGAGGATGGAATTAACCATCAATTTGCTTAAGGCAATCATGAGTTTTGATACAAGGAGAGATATGTCATGAAAGTACAAATTTGTTCGCAATGGATGGAAGAAGTTTTTATCCCGGTTCGCGTCAAACAGTTCACCAGAGCTGCAAAGCTTATGGGACTTCAGAGTTTTCAGGCTTATGCAGGTGGACAGGACACGGTCGACCTCGTCCAGATGGATCGCAAGTCCATGGAACGTCAGGTAGTAGCTGAATGGCTCGATAGCCGCGAAATGACTGGTGTGACTGAAGGAGTCGCATGATGGAAATATGGAAAAAGGGCACAACCCGGTAATCCAGGTGTGCCCCCTATTTTTTTGACCGTTAATGGTTAAAGGCTGGTCTGGGCGTGGGCGGTTTGATGGAGAGTTCCACATCCAGAACAGCACTGGCAGCCTCGCGCATTTGCGTGGGGTTTTTTTGTGCCCAGATGGTCTGGACAGCCAGACGGAAGGCGCTTTCGTCCCAGTTGGCGGCTTTTTGCAGGTCTACGTGTTTTTGCAGAAGGGCCATGAACTCAGCAGGGATGGGGACGGTGCGCTGCGCGAGCAGGAGCTGCAGCCGGGTGTCCACGAGGTAGAGGTGCAGGGTATGGTCAGCCATGCTTTTTTCCGTGGGCAGCAGCTCCGGCTTGATGCCTGCCAGTGTGAAGGGGGCATCGCCCCAGCCTTCCTTGAAAATGCCGTCGATTTTGTAGAGGAAAAAGAGCAGGCCGTTTTCTTCGTAGAGAGCCAGCTGCATTTTGCCGGTGCGGAAGGCCTCGATGGCGATGATATCGGTATGGGACAGCTGCAGGATAAACATGCAGCCGTTGGCATCAATCTGGAACAGGCCGCCGTCCTGCTGGTTTTTGATGGGCAGAGGGAATTGCTCCCCGATTTGGAAATTCGCGTAATTGCTCATATATACTCCTTTTATTGGCTGAGATTTATATGTCTTAGGGCGTGCTGGTTAAATTGAGATTAGCCCTAGACAGTGTAACATATTTAGCTCTGCTATGCTATACTTGGGGAAGGAAAGAGGTGTAATCATGCTTGATACTCCAAGAGGCACGCGCCTCCACATCGGACTTTTTGGCCGCCGCAACAGCGGCAAATCAAGTCTTATAAATGCCCTGACAGGTCAAAATACCGCTACGGTGTCAGCTGTGCCCGGTACAACCACAGACCCTGTGTACAAGCCCATGGAAATAAGGGGGCTGGGGCCGGTGGTTTTCATTGATACCGCCGGTTTTGATGATGAGGGGGACTTAGGCAGGCTGCGCGTGGAACGGACAGAGCAGGCAGCCAGGGAAACGGATATTGCCCTGCTGCTGTTTGCGTCGGCTGATATGACGGCGGAACTTAATTGGCTGCAGCAGTTGCGGCAAAATAAGGTGAAAGTCATTCCCGTGATAAGCCGTCAGGATATGCTGCCCGATACAGGTCTGGAACTGCAAAAAGCGGTAGAAAAAACTGCCGGGGTCAGCCCCCTGCTGGTCAGTGCCAGAACGGGCGCAGGACTGGCGACTTTGCATGAAGAACTGCTGCGCGCTTTGCCGGAGGACTATGGCGCCCGGAGCATTACCGGGGATTTATGCCGCGCCGGGGATACGGTGGTAATGGTCATGCCGCAGGATATTCAGGCCCCCAGGGGGAGGCTGATACTGCCGCAGGTACAGACCTTACGGGAGCTGCTGGACAAGGGCTGTCAGGCTGTGTGCTGTACCACGGACAGGCTGGTGGATACCTTAAACAAGTTAAAAAGTCCGCCAAAGCTGATCATTACCGATTCGCAGGCCTTTAAGGAAGTGTATGCCCAAAAGCCGGCGGAGAGCCTGCTCACCTCCTTTTCGGTACTGTTTGCCGCTTACAAGGGAGATATGGCGTATTTTCTGGAGGGGGCAGAGTACCTTGCCAAGCTGCCGCAGGCGGCGCGTATCCTGATTGCCGAGGCCTGTACGCATAAGCCATTGACCGAGGATATCGGTAGGGTGAAGCTGCCCCGTCTGCTAAGGAAAAAACTGGGAGAGGATATCGCCGTCACCGTGGTATCCGGCAAGGATTTTCCGCAGGATTTGCGTGCGTTTGATATGGTCATTCATTGCGGTGCCTGTATGTTTAACCGTCATTATGTCCTGAGCCGTGTTTGTGCCTGTAGGGAGCAGCAGATTCCCATGACCAATTACGGTCTGGCCATCGCCGCCCTGTTGGGAATTTTGCCCATGGTAGCGTTGCCGAATGAGGCAAAATAGGGTACAATGGGAGAGTAGATTTTAGGAATAACGCTTATTTTACACGAGGTGAACACTATGGACAAACGTTTGTATAAAATTCTAGGAGCTGCGCTGGCGACTTCCCTGTGGCTGGCACCGGTAAATGTGCAGGCGGCCCATATTGATTTTGAGCGTCATACACATGATACCGCCAACCAGACTACGGTACACCATGAGCGTCAGGCAGCCAGCAGCAAAGCGCAGGCTGCGGAAACAAAGAACGCTCAGACGGAGCCGGCATGGTACTGGCTTGGTTCGGATGACAAATACAGCAAGTTTTTTGACCCTGCCTCGGTGGTAATAACGGGCCGCGTAGCGACTGACAAGGGCAAGGTACCCACGGAGATAAAGGTGTGGACCAAGACCTCCTACAGTTATGCCGGTGCCAAGGACACGCTGGAAGCCTACGGCCTCAGCAGCAAGTTCCCTGACCCCAATCAGCTGGCATTCAGTACGGCACAGCTGGTGATTAAGCCCCAGTACCGCACGGTACAGTATGCGGCGGAACATTTTTACAACAAGAACGGGGATGTTATTTGGTCCAAGGCTGACCCGAAAGCTGCGGAAAAGGAAATAAATTCCCAGCAGTTTGATGAGGACTTTTACGCTGCGGCGGTTGACCAGGCCTTTCATCAGAATGTGGAAAAGGAACGGGTGACGGCCAAGAACAGATGGCTCACGGTGTTTGACGTGACCATGACAGACGGCATCCGCACCCATATCAAGGCCGATACATCCACCATGCGGATGCACGGGGAAAATCTCGTCTTCTGGCAGTGGCAGGAAACAAAGGACAGCAGCGGTCAGGTCAGGGAGATAAAATTCCTGAAAATGGCGGTGAATCTGCCGCAGGCTACGGAAAAAGCCGTGGCCGGCAAGTACTGGACGCCGGGTGAGGGCTGGAAGTCTCTGGAAGCAGCCATTGACGGCCAGTACCGCATGGTGCCCCAGAGCAGCCCCGAATACAGCTACATCGTGAGCCTGCGCAACTACGCAGAGCAAAATTACGCCTGGGTACATCGTTACAGCTTGGAATGAGGAGGAATTAGATGCCCATAAAGATACCCAATGCCCTGCCGGCAGCGCATATTCTCGAGGGGGAAAATATCTTTGTCATGGACGCCGACCGCGCTTATAGTCAGGATATCCGTCCCCTGAAAATCCTCATTTTGAATCTGATGCCCATAAAATACATTACGGAAACCCAGCTGCTGCGGCTTTTGGGTAACACGCCTATTCAGGTTGAGGTTGACTTTATCTACACAGAAAGCTACACCCCCAGCCATACGTCCATGGACTATTTGGCGCAGTTCTACGGCACCTTTGATGAGGTGCGCCACAAGAAGTACGATGGCATGATAATCACCGGTGCCCCGGTGGAAACCATGGACTTTGAAGAGGTAGCATATTGGGATGAAATGACCGAGATTATGGAATGGAGCAAAAAGCACGTTTATTCCACCTTCCATATCTGCTGGGGAGCACAGGCCGGTCTTTACTACCACTACGGCATTCCCAAGTATCGGGTGGGGGAAAAGATTTTCGGCGTCTATCCCCATCATCTCTGCGTGGAGCATGAACGTCTACTGCGCGGTTTTGATGATGTATTCTATGTGCCCCATTCCCGGCATACAGAGGAGCATAAGGAAGATATTTTAAAGGTGCCGGAGCTGACCATCCTGGCTGAGGCCGAAGGCAAGGCCGGCCCCTATATCATTGCCAATCTAAAAAAGCGGCAGTTTTTCATCACTGGTCATGCCGAGTATGACCCCACCACCCTGAAACAGGAATACGACAGGGATTTTAAGGCCGGACTCAATCCCTCCATTCCGCAAAATTACTATCCTGATGATGACCCCACCAGAAAGCCCATTGTCAGATGGCGCAGCGTAGCCCATCTGCTTTTTGCCAACTGGCTCAATTATTACGTCTATCAGGAAACGCCCTATGAGCTGGATGAACTCTATAAGGATAGCGATGACTGACGTTCAGCGTTTTTTCAGCTAAGAGGTGTATCATAGAAAAGTATTTTTGAACTCAGGGGGATTATCTATGAAAATGCGATGGGGAGCAGGATTGCTGGCAGCGGCGCTGTTGTTTACGGCAACACCGCAGGCTCAGGCCGACGAAGTGATTTCGCCGGAGATTTTTGAATGGGTGCAGTCCACCTCCCGTCAAAATTATTTCTTCAATAAGCAGCACATGTATTTCGGACAGACGGACAAGGGCATTTTAGACCCCAATATCATGCTGGTACCGGTGCTGCGTACCTATGACAAAGTGCAGATTCAGGACGTTCAGGCCAAGCGCCGCTGGAAAATGCAGTCGCTGGAAGGCTATAGCGACCTTGTGGGAGCTTCGGAATACCTGCGCTTTGATTTGGCCGCCGGTACGGTGACCATCATCAGACACATGGATCTGGATTCAGACTGGGGCGTGCTGGAAACCACGACCAAGCCGCGCACCATCAAGCTGGAAAATCTGACGGAAAAAGACGTGGAAGGCATCTTTTACCGGACGATACTTAAATATGCCTATGGTCACATAGATGAAATGGCGGCCCGGACAGAAAAGCTCAAGCATGCCCAGCTCAATGATGACGTCAAAAAAGAACTGGAAAAGCTGAAAGCAGGTCCGGCCAAGGCTGATGACAAGGACAAAGCTGACAGCAAGGATAAAAAAGACAAAAAAGACAAGGCTAAAAAGAAATAAGGCGGTAGGGCAATGACGGCAAAATGGCAGGAGATAATCAAAAAGGGCGCAGCTGAACATCGGCTGACCCATGAAGAAATCTGCTGCCTGCTGGCAGAATCCGCCTGTGAGGAAGAACTGGCTCAAGCCGCCGACAGGGTGCGCCATGACTATGTAGGTGATGGTGTCCACCTGCGCGGCCTGATAGAGTTTTCCAATTACTGCCGCCGAAACTGCGCCTATTGCGGCCTGCGCCGTGACAACAAAAACATAAAACGGTATCGCCTGCATGCTGAGGAAATCATCAGTCTGGCCGGTCAGGCCAAGGCATACGGTTACAAGACAGTAGTCCTGCAGTCAGGGGAGGATGAGTATTTCACCGTCCCCCGGCTGCAGGCTATTTTGCTGTCTATCAAAAAAATGGATTTGGCGGTGACCTTATCTATCGGTGAGCGCACTTATGACGAGTACAAGGCTCTGCGTGAAGCCGGGGCGGACAGATACCTGCTGCGCATTGAAACCACGGATGCCGGGCTTTATGCCCGTCATGACCCGGGCATGAGCCATGCAAACCGCCTGCGCTGCTTGCAGAACTTAAAGGAACTGGGCTATGAAGTCGGTACGGGTACGCTGGTGGGACTGCCGGGGCAGACGATAGATATGCTGGCCCGCGACATATTATTTTTTCAGGAAATTGATGCCGATATGCTGGGCATCGGCCCGTTGGTGCCCAATCCTCATACGCCCTTGGGCGAGGCAGCTCCCGGTGACTGGCATCTGACCAGACGCTTTGTGTCCATCCTGCGCCTGCTGCTCCCCGACAGCAATATCCCTGCCACCACCGCCATGGATACCTTAAAGCCCGGCGGCCGGGATCTCATATTGCAGTCCGGTGCCAACGTGATGATGCTCAACGTCACGAGCGGCGAGGCCCGGCGCAATTATGCCTTGTATCCCGGCAAGGCCGGCGTGTCTGATACACCTGAACATTGCCGCAGCTGCATGACGGCCCGGATTGCCCAAATGGGGCGTTTTGTGGCGGAGGACAAGGGCTTTCGCCATAGGCGGAAAATATAATCAAATTTTAATTCCATTTACAGAGATTTCTAATTATACCATGCGATATTAACAATATAAAGCAGATGAAAATAAGTTGTAATCTGTGTAAATATGTGTTAAATTCATAATCAGGGCGTATTGTTTAATTCAACCAGCAAATATGGTCGAATATCATTTAATCAACACGTGCTAAGCAAACTTTTAAGGGAAGAAATGAGGGATAAAGCATGAAGAAAATTGTAAAACTTTTAAGTATGTGCAGTCTGGCAGCGGCAATACTGGTGGCCTCCATGGCTACTGTACTGGCAGCGGAAAATGTAGACTGGAACAGCAACGTAATCCGCGCTACCGGCGGCGGTGTAGCGCCGGCCGGTGCCCGTACCGTGGCTCAGGCCCGCATGATGGCCCGCCGGGCAGCCATTGCCGATGCTTACCGTCAACTGGCTGAATACGTGGGCGGCGTAAATGTAGACGCTGAAACCACTGTGGATATGGCTGCAGTCCAAAGCGATGTCATCAGAACCAAGGTCAATGCCACCATTCGCGGCGCCCGTATTGTTTCTGAGGGCACTACCGGTGATGGCGGCTATGAAGTGACCATGGAAGTGCCGATGTTCGGTGTATCCGCACTGGCCGGGGCTGTCATCAACCGTCCGGCTGTGATTGAGTCCTTCCCCGAGCAGGATACAAGCGTAGCACCTGCCAGAGTTGAAACCCGTGACGATGGCCTGTGGACTACGTCACCGTCCACATATTCCAGCACTGCCTCCTCGGCAGCTTCCGCACCGGATGGCAAGGCCATCGGCAGCTTCACCGGCCTTATCGTAGACTGCCGTGGTCTGGGGCTTAAACCCGTAATGAGCCCTGTAATTAAAAACATTAACGGCAAACCGATTTACGGTTACAAGAATCTTGATTATGACAAGGTTATCCAGAACGGCATGGCTTCCTATGCCCGTGATATGAGCAGCGCCACCCGCGCCGGCAGCAATCCGCTGATTGTCCGCGCCGTGAGCCTGGAAAACCATAACGGCACCCCGGTGCTTTCCGTGGCTGATGCCAACCGCGTCCTCATCGAAAACGGGGCAACCCATTTCCTGGATAACACCAATGTAGTATTCCTGCGGTAAAATAAAACCAGAGGCTGGAGTAAATCCCGGCCTCTTTTTTTATGTGTAAATGTTAGTAGCTGTACAGCAGTTAGCCAAGAGATACCCGTTGTCGCAGGAGACAGCGTTAGAATTTGTAGACTATAATTGGTAATTCATAGCAAATCATAGGTTATATTACTTGCATCTAAGGGAAGATCCTAAAATTTATCTTCTCTTTTGCTTTAATAATAAGCATATACTTGGCGTTTTAGTGCCTTAGTGGTCGTTGGCAATATAGTGAGGGCTTCGAGTTTTTCTCGGAGCCTTTTTCTGTTGCTAGAGTAACGTATGGAAGGACTTTACGAAAAGAACGAGAATAATATAATATCAAATGATAATAGTATGCGTGCTATTGGGAAGGGCTAACATATTTTTTACTGAATTTTAAAATGACATGTAGTGTCGAAGCGATGTTGTACCATGTTGATAAGTTTAGAAGTGAGGTGATGAGTGAATGAAACCAACGCTGCAAATTGTACATCTGTTTTGCAGGCTGTTGCAGAGAGAACGGCTGAATCGGGAAAATGTCATCGAAGAGTATAAAATCAACAGCCGCACATTTGATCGCGATATTAGCGATATTCGCAATGTGCTGTCGGAGCTGCATGAGTGCGATGAACTAATTTATGACCGCAACGACAAATGCTACTATCTGTCCAGAGGCGGACAGCAGGACTTTACCGGTATGGAAGTTATGGCACTTTTGAAAGTGCTTTTTGGAAGCCGTGCTCTATGCCATAAAGAAATGATGGACATGGTTGATGCCATTCGCTCACTCTTGCCCTACGAAGATAGAAAAGAACTTTATCATGCGATAGAGGATGAACTGAAGAACTATATCGAGCCGATGCATAAAAAGCCCGTTTTGAAATTACAGTGGGACTTGAACCGCTGTATAACGGGTAAGCAAAAAATACAGATTATTTACACAAAAGTGAATGGTAAGGAAATTACGCGCGATGTACTGCCTATAAATGTGGTGTTTGCGGAGTATTATTTCTATTTAGTGGCATTTCGTGATGAAACAGAGTATGAGTATCCGGCATTTTTCCGTTTAGACCGTATCAAATCCGTCAAGGTGTTGGGCAAGGTCGGAGAAAATCCGCTGTATACCAACTTTCGCTATAGTGATATGCGTCCGTCCGTGCAGTTCATGTATGCAGGGGAACTGTTTGAAATCAAGCTGCGCTGCAAAAAGGAGGCACTGGAGGCAGTGCTGGACAGAGTGCCTAAGTATGAGATTGTACAGGAAAATGATGATAGTGTCTTGCTGACAGTAACTGCGTTCGGTGAAGGTTTTATCCGCTGGGCAGCTATGCAGGGCGAGGCTGTGGAAATCATTGCTCCGCAGGAATTAAGAGAGCGGATGGGGCAGTGGTTTAAGAAAGCGGCGGAAATGTATATGAAGGATATACATGAAAATGAAATTTGAGTTGAAATCTTTCTTTATGCCATAGTATGAGATATATTATTGTATTTTTCGAAATATACTGTAAAATTGTGTTAAGATAACTGGACTCATATAAAGTTCAGACTGATATATATAAAGAGGTGTGTATAAATGTCTAATATAAGTAAGCATGAACCTATCGCTATGGAAAACATGGATTTGGACACGCTTGAACAAGAGCTTGAAGCTGATTTGGAAGCTAGTTTAGCTGATTTAGATATATTAGAAAAAAATCGCAAGAAATTAGGAACGCCTGAAGCATTAGGTGAAACTATTTGTAATACGATATGGGAACAGATTGTCAATCAAATAGGTGCTACTGCTGGGGAAGAATTTATACGTAAAAATAGAGGGATGACACTTGATTTAAGCGATGATGCACATATTCAAACAACAGAAAATTTCCAAAAAGGAACAATAGCCACACATAACACAAAAATAGACTATCAAGAGAGATATGAAAATTGGCAAAATAATTTCAAAAAAGATGAGAATGGTAATATTGAAACAAAATTTGATAAAAGAAGTGGTACATATAAAGAGGTTTTAAAAAAGGAAGCCAGAGCAGATTTTGACAAAAATAGACCGACTGGTGGCGGTAGTGTTGATATGGATCATACAATAAGTTCTGCCGAGCAAAATCGTGATGCAGAAGCCAATGCACATTTATCTAGATGTGAGCAGATTGATTTTGCTAATAGTGAAAAAAATCTTAATTCTTTAGACCGAGCTGCCAATAGGTCTAAAGGCGATAGCACTATGGAAGAATTCCTAAATAGTGAACGTGATGGGAAAAAACCTACAGAAAGATTCAATATAGACGGAGATAAACTGCTAAAAAAAGATAAGGAAGCCAGAGAAGAATTCAAAAAAAGAAAAGACGAAGGGAAAAAAAGATCCATAGAAACAGGTAAACAATCTCAGAAAGAAGAGGCTATGAGAATAAGTGGTGAAGTTTTAAAGGCTGCTATTATGGGGATGTTAGCATCGCTTCTAAAATCAATTGTAAAGAAACTTGTACTTTGGCTAAAAAATGGCAAAAAAAACATCAGTGAACTCACTGATTACATAAAATTAGCATTAAATGAATTTTTTGGCAATATAAAAGAACACTTGAAAGTGGCTTTAGAGACATCTGTTACGACAATTGTTATAGCATTAATAAAACCTATTAATAGAACGTTACGAAAAATATGGTTTATGATAAAAGAAAGTATTAAATCTATATATTCTGCCATAAAATATATAAAGAAGCCTGAAAACAAGGGGAAACCATTGGGGGTATTGATTGTTGAAGCATCTAAAATAATTGTTAGTGGCATAAGTGTAATAGGTGCCATGGGGTTAGGTGAATTTTTTGAAAAAACACTAATGGCATTCCCAGTGTTTGCTATAGAAATACCTTTGTTAGGTAGCTTGGCAAATATTGTAGGCATGTTTTTAGGGACGCTGGTATCTGGGATAATCGGAGCGATTGTTATTCAGTTGCTAAATAAGCTTTCTTTAAAATATCAGAAAAGAATTGCTATTAAAAATGAAATATCACTTAAAAATGAGGTGATAACTCTTCAAAATAAACTAATAGATGTTAAATTAGAAAATAATGAAAATAGAAGGGGAGAGACAATTAAAAGAATACATATTAGGCATTGTGAAGCTCAGAATATGATGATAAATTCTGTAAATAATATTATGAAGAATACTACCACTATAAGAAGTAGATCGAACGCTAAGAAAAATGATGATGATTTCGATCTGATGAATAAAATGTTAGATGATTTAGAATCATAATCAAGGAGACAGTTATGAAGGAACTTACTTTTGGAAAAAACAGAAGTGAAATCGTTATAAAAAAACATAAGTTTTTAGAAGCAAAGGAAAATATAAAGAAATTCTCCGATGAACTACCTAAAGAAGTTGAGCTAAATAAATTTGAAACCAGTGGCACTATTTTAGGGTTCACAGATCATAATGTTACTGGCGATGAAATGAATGATTTTGTCGCTGAATTGCAACAAATACTTGCATTTGAGAAGAGTGTAGACATAAGAATTATAGACAAATTTAATGAAGTATATATAGCCCTTGAAGCCTTGGATAGTGAATATGTTCCGGCTATTCTAACAGCAATAAAAAGCACAGAAGAAGCTAGTTTTCAAGCAAAAGAAGCAAGTGATCAGGCTCTAAAAGCACAGGACGACACTAATAAGGTTATAGAGCAATTAAAACGTCATATAAAAATTCTTCAAACATTCAAGGATAAAATTGAAAAATTAGAGCACATACATGAGGTTGACGCTATATGGGATAATTTAACGAATACCAATAAAGCAAATTCAACTAGATTTGAAAATATATATACCAAATACACTACGCTCCTTAGCAAATA
>FLNX01002910.1_pt1 | contig 94701 bp, 112 predicted proteins | sample 1140341 | NCBI WGS metagenome assembly FLNX01 (sample SAMEA3878208, study PRJEB12797) | bioreactor metagenome | biome: Moose rumen | place: Sweden | collected 2011-10
AAAAGCCACATACTAAAATCAAACTTCCTGATGTAATTGCTTGATTTATTGCGTGAGCTTTAGGGTATTTTGATACAAATTCATCTTTTTTATCATTTGGCACAATGAAAGTTCTATTTTGCTGATTATTATAATTAACAGAATACTTTGTATTATTCCCCTGTACTTCAATTTGTTGTATTTTTATTGACATTTTACCCCCTAAAATTTCCTCATATATGAAACCATATACGAAATATTATCTTTTAACTTACCAAAATGTGTATTAAACAAATTCTTTGACGGCTTGGATGTGTATTTTGCCTCTGCAAAAATTATATCTTTCGGTGTCATTGAATAAGTCGTTTGGAATATTGTATTAATTCCCTGTGTTGTTGTTCCTTCTTTAAAATCGTTATACATTGTATAAGAAGGACTCAATGAAAAATTAAATTTTCCGACATCAGCATTGGCTCTGATAGGTGCGATTTCAAGTTGAGAATTTGCACCTCTTTTAGATGCCACAAATGTTTCTCTTACCCAACTGCTTATATTTTTAGTCCAAGAAAAATTATTTATAGCAAGACCGACAAAAGATGTCTTTTTATCAGGTTGAACATTCACACCGGCATATAAGTCAGTAAAGTTTCGACCTCTTGGTAATTGGAAATTCATACCGCCATAAAATGATGCTTCCTTATTTACAACCCCTGTAATCCCTGTTTCTGATACAAGTTGTACTGCTTTTTGAGCTTTGCAAGGTGCAAGAGTTGCTAAACTTATTAAACTTGTGATAATCGGTTTTCTTACATTCATTCTATATCCATACTACTTACTGCATAAAAATCCGTTATTTATCTTGGATTTTCTTAAAGCTCAAGCCTGTCACTCACTTCGTTACACAGCCGTTCGTTTCGGCTTTGCACTCCAAACTTCGTTTGTCAAAAAATCCGTCGCATGCTATATCATATAATAAAACCCGTAAAAATAAAATTTGCGAATACACAAAAAAAACTTTACAATAATTTTTTTTTAAGTTATAATGTCATGGCAGACATATAAAGTCTGAGCATAGAGTAATCCTCAGTAGCTCAATGGCGGAGCATTCGACTGTTAATCGAAGGGTTGCTGGTTCGAGTCCAGCCTGGGGAGTTTTTTATTACGATTAAGTCCTTTGGCGAATATGTCAAAGGGCTTTTTGTACTCGTAGTGTATGTTTTCGCCTGTATTAGTTCAATCACGTTGACAGGAATGGTTAGTTTGATATTTTTTTGTAAAGTCCGCTTGTTGTTTGAGTTTTAGCGGTCGGAAGTTGTTTAATTATGGAATTATCAAACTAATCTTTCTTGCACTTTATCTGCATTTTAACTGCTCGCACTTTCACTTTATTTTCAATGCTTTTCAGTAGTTTGATATTTTACGGTTAGTTTGATATTTTACGGTCATTTGAAATTTTTATTAAACATATTTTGACACAATGGTCGGAAGTCGTGTTCCAATTTTTTATCTTCAGAGGTAATGTTGTTGTGCCATGAATAACATATATATAAATATAAAAGATGTAGCAGAAGCAAAAGGATTAAAAAGCACCCGTTCACTTCGTTTGGAATTGAATAAACCTGAAAGCAAATATATTTCAAGAGAGGTTCAAGTCAATGGCGGAACTTCTTATGAAATATTATTTTCGAGTTTAGAACCTGAGCTTCAGGACAAGTTAAGAAAAAACGAAAACAAAACTACAGCTCTTGTTCCTCTAAATTATCGACCTCCACAGTTTGTTTCGGATCAAGCAAAAATTACTGCTAATTTCAGATTAAATATTGTTATTGCATTAATTAAATTCAGAAAAAAATACTCGATAAAAAAACAGGCTGATTCAGATTTTTTGGATTTATATAATTCAGGATTATATCTTCCAAAAGCATACAAATTCATCGGTGCAATATCACTTGGTACTCTACATCGTTGGGTTAGAAAATATGAAAAACACGAAAGTGCAGAATGTTTACAGCCTAATTATAAATACTCAAAACAGGGAGAATATAATTCAATTCTAAATGATGAAATGAAACATATTCTGCTAACATTATTAATTCATCCAAGCAGATATAATTATGGAAACCTTTATTTTTTAAATCGAAAATATTATTTTTTTCAAACAAATTTATCAAATTATCTTTAAGAACACTATTATCAAATAATATTTTAATTGGATGATTAACTTGCAATTCATTCATTCCTTAAATAAGTAATTTCAAATCTCTTACATGGTCTGAATTTTTGTATTCTTGTTGTAAATTGGAAAGCATCTTTTCTTTCGCAATTTTGATAAATATCCAAACCACGATCTAACAGAACTTTCCAACCATTATCGGTAGTAATGCTTCTTGCGTGAATTGTTGAATCGTATTTATAACTAAATTCAATTCCCATTTGGAAACAAGATTCTCTTATAGTTTCAAGATTTTCATTTTGAGATTGTTCGTTAAATTCATCAACTGAAGTTATTAAATCAACCTGAACCACATCTGTTTCAGGTTTATATTTTTCTATAACTTCAAGAAGTTCCATTAAATTTAATGTTTGAAAGAAGTTACGAATATATGGATCGATTATTTCAATGTGTTTCGCACTTTTAAATATTGGTGCAAATAATTTTTCATAAGTTACACCACATTGATTTTCTTCAATTACAAAATGCTTTTCCTTAAATTCTTCTGCTTGTTTTTGAGGTTCAGTAGTATCTTCGATTTTGGTTTCTTCTTGTTCTTCTTGAATTTCTATGGTTTCATGTGAATCTGTATATTCGTCATTTGATTTGCCATAGTATAAATTAGGATACTGCAATTCTTCTGTTGTTTTTATTTTTGTAGTTTCACCTGATTTATTTTCAAATTCAAAATCAACATCAGGGAATGTTGTGTCAATTCTCATTATTTGATCTTTAACACGTTTTCTGCCTTCTATTGCAAACTTGAGTATTTCTGCAATTTCATCCTCCGTTGCATTTTTGTCAGGGAATATAATTTTCATAAGCCCGGAGAATGTTTTTGTTACACCGTCTCTATCTCTTTCAGAAAGTGTACTTGATAGAGTGAAATAATTTTTATATTCGTTAGAGTAATCATAATCACGCAAAGATTTTAGTGCTTCTGAATAATAATCTACAATAAAGCCATAATCTTTTGTAAATAATTCTCCACGAGTTATATCAACTTCCCATCCCGGCAGATAAAACCATAATCTATCTAAAAATGCAGACTTTTTATATGCCGGAGGAATATCATCAAATAATGTGGCATTTTTCAACATATAAGGAACATTATGAGATGTATTACCAACAAAACTCATTGATGCTTCCGCACTCAATTTCCCTGTTCCACGAGAGAATGTTTTGTTTGCCATATAGTTTTGCATAATATCAACAAAAGCATCATCAATCTTTTTCTTTTTGCCTGCAAATTCATCAAATGCAATATTATCCCAATAGCCGACAAGACCGATATCGTGCTTTCTTGAATTATTTACAAATAATTTAGCAGCAGAAACTTCACTACCTGAAATCAATGTTCCATGCGGTGAGAAATCTGTATAAATATGAGTTTTACCCGTTCCTTTCGGACCGAGTTCAATAAAGTTATAATTGCGTTCGCAGTAAGGAATTAAACGAACGAGTTCCGAAACATTTGCACTTGTAAGATTCATTCTTATTTTAAAGCGGTCTTGAATTTTAGTGTAATCATCGGTGGACATTTTATTTTCCATCTCATTCAAGACATTGCCCATATCATTTTGAGCCGTTACGATTACCCAAGATCTGCCTTTACATTTTGTTTCTAAACTTTCAGCAACGGTTTGTAAATTAACCATAAAATTAGCATTCGTTGCGATAAATTGTCCGACTTCATCTACAAAGAAGTTAATTCTATAATTAGCCGGCTGTTTATCAAGCCATTCTTTTACATTATTTGCGAAATCTTCGATTGATAAATGATAATCACTTCTGAATTTATCAAGTATATTTTCACTATTCTGACCTGTTGCAGTATTGTATGCTTTATCAATTTCTTTTGAAAATCTCATTGCTCTTTCACGACCAAAGTTCCAATCTTGGTTTGAAATACTTTTAAAAGCCTCTTTGAATTTCTCAAGCAAATTATCTCTGTCCAATTCTCTTTCAAATTGTGCAATATATGCTTGTTTTGCGTAATATCCGCAAGCCTCGTCAAATACTTTTACAAATACCGTAAAGAGAGCATCCCTTTGTGATTTATCTATGGTATCCGCTTTTTGATCTATGTTAAACAAGATACTTTTTGATGGAATTGATGCGGCTTTTTTAATATCAGCCTGCAAAAAGTCATTTCCCTCACATTTTTCGAGGAACTTATCTGCAACTCTGCCGCTACTAATTTCTTTGTTTTCTAACAACAGAGCAAGCATTTTTAATAGGTGTGATTTACCTGAACCAAAGAAACCTGAAATCCATACACCATTCATGTGTTGATGATTATTGTATTCTTCGAGGAAATTTTCCATTCTTTTGGCAACTTCGTCAGTCAATACATATTCTTCGACTTCAGTATCCAAAGCATCCAATTCGCTTGCGTGAATAACTGCATTGATTGGTCTGTTTATCTTTTTCTTAAAAAATTCAACTAAACTTAAAGCCATAATATTTACACCTCATCAACTTCATATGATGAATGGATGAAGAGGAACTTTGGCAAGAACGGATTAACCACTAAATATGAATTATTAGGTCATTCCGTAATCCCGATTGTAAATAATCCGCCACCTCCAAAATCTATCTGCGATACACAGTCGTTTCCTGAATTCACATCGGACTTTGATTATATTAAGAATGAACTGCAAGTTCATATTCACTCTGCATGCCGGAGACTTCGTCAGGCAAAATGTAAATGTAATACGATTGGGGTTATTGTAAAAACAAAAGATTTTAAATGCGGTTTTTTGGAAGCTAAACTTGAAAACCCGACTGACTTTGAATTAAACATATCTAAAACAGCCTTTGAACTTTTAGAAATGATGTACTCCCCTAATATTTTATATAGGAGTGTTGGGATTCTTTTAGAGGAGTTCAAATTAAGTTCAAACGAACAATTAAATATGTTCGAGGATCAAGTAAAAAAAGAAAAAAGCGAACGGCTTGGTAAGGCTATCGATAGAATTGAAGAACGATTCGGTCGTAATAAAATAAAGGTTGGTTTTACTAATAAAGACGTTCCAAATAAACAGGGATTTATGACATCACCCACGATGATTTATTAATAAAAATAATTTGAATTAAAATCGATAATTTAAATTTCATCTGACCGTAAACCGTCAAACTGTCTGTTTCATTCTGTCATACTAACTGTCTGTTTACATCGCCCTCTATGGTCAAGTTCTGAAGTACATAATTTAATAACTGTTTCTTTTCGGAATTATCACCGTATTTGTAAAGGTCATTAACTTCCAAACAAATTTTAAGAAATTTCTCGCCTTGTTCTATGAAATTTATATTAGATTTTTCAATGGCATCTATATTACTTTTGATAGTGTATAAGTCTTGAGTCCATTTACTATGCTTATTGTATTTTATAGTCCATTTTGCTTTTAACAGACAGTTTGCTTATTTTGGCTGAAAGTGGCTTGTAGTCGTAATATTGGTGGTCGGAAATTGCTTGATTTTGTAAAAATCAAACTGGACTTTAACGGACTTTGTTCGGACGAAAACTATAACTGTTCAGGACATAGTAAGCAAAAAGTAATTGAAAAATTATACCCGTCTGCCCCGTTGTGTTTGAATTTTAGGCTCTTCCCCAAAAATTAAACAAAAAGTAATTGAATGTCCGAATTGTCCGCTTTCAATTACCTGAAAATCCGTTTTAAATCCTTTTTAATTGCCGTTTAATATAGATTTTATCGGGGTTTTAGACATTGATTGAAATCGGACATTTCAATTACCTGTTTCAATTACTTCCCTCGTATAAATGGACAGTATAAATTGAAAAGTCCGACAATGAAATTGAAAGTTTTTAATTTTGTGAGTCGTTAAGTCGGAAAAATTTCAAAACTAACTGTCAGACATTTCAAATTGAAAAGATAATTTGTTCAATTTTCTCTGATAAATAATTATTACAAATCTAAAAAAAATAAAAATTCATGCTAATATCATTTTATGGTTAAACTATGAGGTGTTTATATGAAGTGGTTAATTGATAATTGGATGAAAGCAACACCGTTTTTGGCTTTCTATTCATTTATTTTAGTATTTTTGTATGTTAGAGATTTGAATTATCCTCTTTACTTAATATGGCTACAGGGTATAATTTATTGGGTTCACGAATTTGAAGAATATATTTTCCCTGCTGGATTCTTAGACTTTTTCAACAGAAATATGATGAAATCCGATAGAGGCGATTATCCTTTAACCACAACAGGTTCGTTTTGGATAAACATTCCACTTGTTTATATTGCAATGCCGTTTTCAGCTCTATTAGCTCACTTTTTTGGACTTGAATGGGGATTATGGACTGCATATTTCTCATTTTTAAATGCTTTTGCTCACGTTGTAATGTTCTTTAAATTTGGCAGAAAATACAATCCGGGACTTGTTGTTAGTGCAATATTAAACATTCCAGTTGGTGCGTATATGGTTTGGTATTTCTTATCACATAATCTTGTATCAACACAGGCAAATATAATAAGTATAACTGTGGGCATACTTGCACAAGCTTCTATGATGATTTACGGTTTTGGATATCTTGTACCGAAAATGAAAAAAGAAAAAAATAGTAATAATTGTTAAGTTTTGTTTTGGAAAGATTATTCTATATAAAAAATCTTGCAGTTTGATTATAAATAAAAAAATAAATTTGAATTATGGAATAATTATTCCTAATGCTTTTGTGGCGTGGTTTTCAACCTATTTGCATTTTATATAATAGACTTATCCGAGCAGTTAAGAAAAACTCGAAGTTGAAAAGATTACCAAAATGGAAGTTTTTCAATTAGACAGCTGGGGAATATCGGTGCAGTAAAAAAATTGGTATTATCAAAATGTTAAATAGTGCCAAGTTGAGGAATTGCAAAATTGAATCAAATGGTGTCACAAAAAACTATTTTAACAAAGTACATTATAATGTCATTGGATATCAAACAGGCATCAATAGCCAGAGATTTGCATCTATCCCAAGGTCAAGTGAGCAAACTAATTGCAGGAGAACAGAATAATCCTCAGTTTAACGAATGGATTATTCAAAGGTTAAGAGAAGTCTATTGCAATTAGGGGTTCAATGAATAATTCTGAATGGGTAGATATAAAGATTTTGGCTGATGCTTTGGGGTTCAAGACAGAAACATTAAGACGGGGCTGCGCATCAGAAAAATATGTTTGCCGGTTTAACAAATCAGGGAAGTATAAAAATTATGAAATTGCGATTTCATCCCTCCCGTCTGCCTATTTGAAAAAATATAATAATTTTATTAATAAGCAAAATAATTGCTTGCAGTTAAATTCTGAAGTATATGATAATGCACAAGAATGGCAGAGAAAACAAGCGGATAAATACATCCAACTCTTTACTTTAACTGAGGGAATGTCGTACAATAAAACGATTGAATTTCTAAAAGGTTGGAATTCAGAACATCCTGATAAAAAAGTTTGTTACACCTCACTATATTATGCAAAACAAAAATACAAAGAGTCAGGTGTTGCAGGTTTATTGTCACAAAAAGGTCAGGGTAATAAAAAACAAAGCATTATTCCTGAAGATTATTATGAATATTATAAAAGTTTATATTTAAGAGAAGGTGCGCCATCAGCGTTTTTCTGTTGGCAAGCAACTTTAGGATATGCAAAAGATAAAAACAATGTTGATATCCTAAAATTCCCTTCATATAAAACATTTGAAAGATTATTAAAATCAAGAATTCCCGAACAAGCAATTTATATGGCTCGCTTTGGAAATGCCGCTTGGAATAAAAAGTTTGCATCATATATTCCAAGAGATTATTCAAATTTAAGAGCCGGTAGTTGTTGGGTTTCAGATCACGCACAGATAGACGTTGCAGTTAATTTCAACGGATCGGTTTGTTTCCCTTGGGTAACTGTATTCAGAGATGTTAAAACTTCAAAATGGCTTGGTTGGTTTTTGCACGCAGATGCTCCAAATTCTGACCATATATTTCAGGCTTTTTATTATGGAGTCCAACACTTCGGACTTCCTGATGATATTTATCTTGATAACGGTAAAGATTATCGTTGCAAAGATTTTGCAGGTGGAAGGACAAGTTCAATAAAAGTTGAACATAACAGTATGAAAGAGAATTCACTCCTAAAAAATATAGGTATAAATGTGCATTTTGCCCTCCCTTATAATGCCCAAACAAAGCCTGTAGAAAGGGACTTCTTAAAAGTTAAGTCGTTCCTTTCAAAGGGTTTTGTCGGGTACAGGGGTGGAAAGATTACTGAACGACCTGAAAAATTAAAAGATGAAATCAAAGCTGATAAAATTATGCAGTTTGAGGATTTCAAAGTCTTATTTGACGATTTTATTGAAAACTTCTTAAATAAGAAACCCTCAAAAGGCAAAGTCTTACAAGGAAAATGTCCTGACAAACTGTGGGCGCAAGAATTTACGAATAAAAAAGTTATCAGTAAAGATGCTTTAAAGCTGTTCTGTATGCGTACATCTAAAACAATGACGATCGGCAGAAACGGTATTTACGATTCCCAACTTGAACTAACATATTGGGGCGAGTGGATGATTTGTGAAAAAGGTCGCAAAGTCTTTATTAGAAGAGATATAAACGCATACCAAGAAGCTTGGGTATTTGATGCTCAGACAGAAGAATATCTTGGAAAAGGTAATGTTTATCACGCAGTTTCATTCTTGGCTCAAACAAATGTTGAAAAAGCACAATATAAAGAGGCTATTGAGCGTAAGAATAAAGAAAAGAAAATTCTTAAATCTTATATTAAATGCAAATATAATCCGTCAAACGAGGAAATAGTCGCTAATTTAAAGAACGGATTAGAAAAGACAGAATTTAACAGCACACCGACTGTGTCACAGATTACTAATACAAAAATGGATCAGATTGTAAATCAGGAAAAGAAATCTGATAAAAACTTGCAGTTTAAATATGTGGCACAACCAAAACCGAAAAAGACTCTCTATCTTACAGAGAGCCAAAAACGTCGTGCTTTGGAAAGGTGTGCAATGTAAGGGGGCATTATGGATTTACAAAACAGATTAAAAGATTTTATCAAAACTAAAAAACGCACGATTTCATCTGTAGCAAAGGCTGTAGATGTATCAACAGCAACTCTTCACCTTTGGATGAATAATAAATACGAAGGGAATATTAAAAAAATAAATGATGCAGTTGCTCGTTTTTTAGAAATAGAAGAACTTCGTGAAGGCAGAGTCTCACTTGATTTCGTTAAAACTACAGTCGCAGATGATGTTTTTGATATAGCAAAAACCTGCCACGTTGAAAATGAAATTGGCGTTTGTTATGGTGAAGCCGGCATTGGAAAGACCTTTGCAGTTAAAAGATATAAATATGAAAACGCAGGAGTTGTACTTATTGAGGCTGATTTAGGTTACAGACCGAAAGTATTATTCTCTGAAATTCACAAAAAACTCGGATTTGACGGGCATGGAACAGTCCATTCAATGATGTTAGACATTATTGATAAATTAAAATCCTCCGGCAGATTAATTATAGTTGATGAGGCAGAACATTTACCATATACCTCATTAGAACTTTTGCGCAGGATTTATGACAAAGCTGAAGTTGGCATTTTGTTGGTCGGTATGCCAAGACTTATGAAGAACCTCAAAGGCGATAAAAAAGAATACGCACAACTTTATTCAAGAGTTGGAATAAAAACAGAGCTTAATCCTTTAACAGATGAAGATAAAGTCAAAATAATCTCTAAACTCCTTCCAAATCAAGATAGCGTATATCCCGCTCTCTCTTCTTATTGCGCAGGTAATACGAGAGTTCTGACTAAACTTTTAGTCAGAGCCATTCGTATTGCCGAATTAAACAATATGGAAGTAAACGAGGATGTGGTTCAGGCAAGCATAAGCCAAATAATAATGTAAGGATCGAAACGTGAACGAATACTCAAAATTTGAAAAAGCACTATATATCTTTTTAATCGGACTTTTGATTTTTATAATCGGGGTTCAATTGGGTATTGCACGTGGCAGAGAACTCCAAAGGCAGGGTTATTATGAGTACAACTTATCAAATTAAAAAAATTCATACCCTTAAAAAAGTATTAGGACTTGATGATGATACTTATCGTCAAATGCTTTTAAGTTTTGATGTTTGCAGTTCAAAAAATCTTACACAGGCTGAAGCAGAGATTTTTATTGATATTTTACAGAACGATGCAAAATATATTCAAAAAAATAACTATAAAAAATATGACGAATTTGCAGGCAGAGACGAGAAGATGGCAACACCATCACAGCTTCGCAAATTGGAAGTTGTATGGGCGTGCATCTCAAAGGCTGAAGATAAATCAACAACTCTGCGCCAATTTATCAAAAAACAATTTCACGTTGATGATTTGAGATTCCTCACTAAAAGCAGAGCCTCTCAAATTATTGCGGTATTAGAAAAGATTAAATTACAGATGTGTTTAAAAGCCTTTTAAATGGCTTTTAAGTAGTAGATAAAAAGAAAAGGAGTAAAACTATGAACACAACAATGGAAAAATCAGAAATGATGGAAAACGAAATGGAAATGGGTATGGAAACCCAAGTGCCTGAGATGATGAAGGCAAATCTTGCAGGTGAAAAGGAACAACCTGAAGAAGAAATGAATCCTGTAAATGCAATTATAGGTGTAGTTAAAAACAAAATAAACGATTTGGCTGAAGAGCTTGATATGGCAGACATTGAATTTGCGAGAGCACATCACAACGATAAATATAGTAAAGCTACCTATGATGCTGAAGAAACTTGCCGACTGTTGAATGCTAAAAAATCTGTTTTAGAAAATGTCTTGGTTTCAATGGAAGATATGATTTCTTCTATGATGCCTGAATGCGCATAAACAGGTCGAAACGGTCGGCTAACGATGCAAGCTGACCGTCTTAACGTGATGCGTTAACTGACGAGACCACACCGGACTTAAGGAGCTTTATTTGGAAAAACCATGGACTAAATATATTAATATGGATAATCTTCCAAACGAAGATATGAAGATCGTTGCCGCAATAATAGGATTGGAGGCAACAATCAAACTCATGTGTGAATTACAAGGAGTTAATATTTCTGTTCCTCAAAATGCAACTTTGCAGGCAAAAATTGAATATATAAAAGATGTTTATGATGGTACAAAACAAAGTCGTGTGAAATTATCAAAATTATGCGGTCTTTCAGAAAATTATATTTTTAGAATGTACAGGAAAAAACATAAAAATATATAAATAATGTGCCTATATCATGTAATTTATTCATGATATTATTTTTTTATTGAGGAATAATTATTCATGAGGTATGGTAGATGGCATCGCAAGATCGTGTTTTAAGGGAAATATTAAAAGAAGTATGTGACGGAACAATTCAGTTACCTGATTTTCAGCGTGATTGGGTTTGGGATGATAATAGGATAAAGGCATTAATTGTAAGTTTAGCAAATAACTATCCTGTTGGGGCAGTCATGTTTCTTGAAACCGGCGGTGAAATTAACTTCAAATACAGAAAATTTACAGGAATTACGGATGAAATAAACAGAGTTCCTTCAAATTTAGTTCTTGACGGACAACAAAGAATTACTTCTATCTTGAATGCTATGTACCTTACAAAACCTGTCAATACTCAAACTGAACAAAATAAAAAAATTAAAAGATTTTATTATTTTGATATTAATGAAATAGCAAAAGAGCACATTGATTGGGATTTTGCAGTTATAAGTGTAAATGAGAATAAACAAATAACAAGCAATTTTGGTAAGACTATTGAACTTGATTTATCTACTACTGAATTAGAGTGCAAACAGAAATATATTCCTGTAAATATAATATTTGATGAAATAGCATTTTCTGATTGGAGAAGAGAATTTCAAAATTATTATAAAATTAATGATTTAGATAATTTAATGCACCATATTGATATGTTGCAGTTATTTGAACAAAAAGTAAGAAATAACATATACAATTATCACATACCTGTAATAACTTTAAGCAAAGATACTCCGAAAGAAGCTGTTTGTCAGGTATTTGAAAATGTTAATACAGGCGGTGTTGCTCTTAATGTTTTTGAATTAGTGACAGCAATATTTGCATCTGACGGTTTTAATTTAAGAGAAGATTGGACAAATAGAGTAAATCATTTTAAAGAACACAAAGCTCAAATTTTATCTAATGTTTCAGCTACAGACTTTTTAACAGCTATGACATTATACACAAAATATCTTGCCTACAAAGAAAATCCTGAAAATGCTGTTCTTTGTAAAAGAAAAAATGTTTTAGAATTAAAGATGACTGATTTCAAAGCCTATGCAGATAATTTAGAACACGCATTCTTGGAAGCGGCAAAATTCTTAAACAGTTTATGTATTTATAGCGATAGAGATATTCCATACTCTACACAGCTTATTCCTTTAAGTGCAGTAATAGCAGCATTAGGAGATAAATTCCATTATAGTGATGTTAAAGATAAAGTTGCTCAATGGTATTGGTGTGGTATATTTGGTGAAATGTACGGAGGTGCAAATGAAACTCGTTATGCTCTTGATATTGTTGGTTTAATGAATTGGATTTGTAATTCCGGTGAAGCACCTGATACAATAAAAAGATCTTATTTTGATCCTTGCAGATTACTTTCATTACAAACAAGAAATTCTGCCGCATATAAAGGGATTATGGCTCTTATAATGAAAAATGGAGCAAGAGATTTTATTTCAAGTGAGGAAATGAACTTAACATATTTCATTGATGAAAATATTGACATTCATCACATTTTCCCGAAAGACTACTGTATGAAAGAAAATTTAGGACAAGAGGATTCTAAATGGAACTCCATTATAAACAAGACTCCATTAAGTGCTAAATCTAACAGAATGATTGGAGGAAAGGCTCCAAGTGAATATTTGAAAAATATTGAAAAAAATATGACCGATACTTCCAAGTTATCGTTTAATTTGCAGTCGCATTTAGTTTCTGTTGAAGATATTTATAGCAATAATTTTGATACATATTTTATAAAGAGAACCAAGAGCATATTAACATTAATATCAAATGCAATGGGCAAAAATATAAGCGGATTATATTCTGAAGATGTAATAAATCGTTATGGTTGCAGTTTAGTAGATTAGTGCGAAAAGGTTGTAAATTCTTATTTATTACAACAAAACTGTTCTTCAAATTTTTCTATCATTAAAGTTAAATAGATTTGCAGTTGTTGGATAAGTTATGGGGCAAAGAAAAATTTAATTAAGAAAACAAATAATCTCCAATCAAATCAATAATTTTTTCATTTTCAGGTCGGTTATAAACATTTAAATAATAAATTTTTTCAATTTTATCTAATGTTAAAATGCCACTATACCAACATTCAAAATAAGGTATTAAATGCCCTTCTCCTTTTGTTTTATCAAATTCATCTTCTGTTTTAGCAGGTATAATATTTTTATACTCATCTTTTTTTAGGATAAATATATACTGTCTGTAAATATAACCGCTAATATATCTGTAAAATTTATTTCTTCTTTCCAATTTTCGGTAATCACATAAGCATACAGCTTTTTGTTTATATCCAAAGGAGCCTGTGTGGCGTTTTGTGTAATCAATATAATTATTTTCTAAAATAGAATCGAAATCTTCTTTTGTCGCACAATGAAAAATTTTACCCAAGAAATATGGGTTTATAAGATATTCCACCTCGTCGGTATTATGATCGTAGTTAATTGTTTCAATTTGCGGTTTCAATTATTTATAACTCCCAACCTTTCTTCCATATTTATCATACTCTGTAATTTTGCCGAAAGAATCTTTCTTAAAATATCCAGTCTTTTGTCCATACTTATCATAAGAGGTTGTAACTCCATTTGAATTTGTTTTGTAACTCCCGACTTTTGATCCATATTTATCGTATTGAGTAGTAGTTGAACCATTTGTTTTGTAACTTCCTGTTTTAGAGCCATATTTGTCATAAGAATTATAACCGTTTGCAGTTTGTTTATAGCTTCCTGTTTTTTGACCGTATCTGTCATATTGATTTATAGTTGAACCATTTTGTTTGTATGAACCAGTTTTTTGACCATAAGCATCGTAAGAATTTGTCGCAAGACAAATATTTACAACTAAAAATAAAATAAATAAAGTTAAAAACAGCTTTTTCATAGTTTGCTCCTTTATATTATAACGAAAATTTTTGCGTAAGTTTATTATTATAACTTATATCTAAGTCAAATTAGGACATATCAAGGAAAAATTAAGGAAAATGTAACAAATAAAACATTGGCTATGTTCATGATAGAATTTACTTGCAGGGGTGTTAGATGGTTACAAAATTTCTGGACAATAAGAATAATGGCAAAGTAATAGATGAATTAAGGCAACACATTGATAAACAGTCAAAATTGTCTATAATCTCTGCGTATTTTACAATTTATGCGTTCCAAGAATTGAAAAAAGAATTATTAAAGGTGGATTCTCTTCGCTTTTTATTTACAGAACAGAATTTCAAAAAGCAAGATGATGAACTTTTAAGGCAATATTATATTTCTAAAAAAGCAAGTGGAAACAGCCTTTTCGGAAATGAATTTGAAATAAAATTAAGAAATGAATTAAACCAAACAACAATCGCAAAAGAATGTGCAGAGTGGCTAAAAAATAAAGCCGAAATTAAAGCATTGAAATATCCTAACCCTGCTCAACCAAGATTAATATATGTTGAGAATCAAAATTCTGACAATTTATCTATTTCAGGAACTGTCGATTTTACAACAGACGGTCTTGGAGTAACGCCATCAAACAGAATGGATAATAATGTTTGTATGACAGGCAAAGAAGAAACTCAATCATTCTTGCAGATGTTCAATACATATTGGAATAATCCTGAATTTGTTATAGATGTTAAAGAGCAGATTCTTGAGCAGATGAAGATTGTCTATAAAGAAAATACACCTGAATTTATTTATTTTATTACTCTTTATAGTGTTTTTAATGAATATTTGGATGAATTAACTGAAGATAAAATATTAAAAACTCGTACAGGATTTAAAGACACAGTTATTTGGAATATGCTCTATAAGTTCCAACAAGACGGTGTAATTGGTGCAATTGAAAAAATCGAAAAGCACAATGGCTGTATTATTGCAGATAGTGTCGGTCTTGGTAAAACATTCACAGCTCTTGCAATTATAAAATACTATGAATTAAGGAATGACAGGGTTTTAGTTCTTGCACCTAAAAAATTAAGAGAAAATTGGTCGATTTATACTTTGAACGATAAACGCAATATTCTTGCAGATGATAGGTTTGGATTTGATGTATTGAATCACACAGATTTAAGTCGTTATAAAGGTTATTCAGGCGAAATAAATCTTGAAACAATAAATTGGGCGAATTATGACCTCGTTGTTATTGATGAATCACACAACTTCAGAAATAACACTCCGAGAAAAAATACTATTAATCGTTATCAAAGATTAATGAATGATATTATAAAATCCGGGGTTAAAACAAAAGTTTTGATGTTATCTGCTACTCCTGTTAACAACAAAATGAACGATATTAAAAATCAAATAAACTTTATTACAGAAGCCAAAGACTCCGCATTTTCTAATATCGGATTAAACAGTGTGGAAACAATTTTAAGGAATGCTCAAAGGGCATTCAATGTATGGTCAAAACTCCCCGATGAAGAAAGAACTACTGCACGATTTTTAGATAGTGTAAACTTAGATTATTTCAAACTGCTTGATGCGGTTACGATTGCCCGTTCAAGAAAACACATTCAAAAATATTATGATATTAACGACATTGGCAAATTCCCTGAAAGATTAAAACCTATCAATATAAAATCAAAAATCGATACAATAGAAGAGTTCCCTTCTATGCAGGAAGTTAATACAACAATTAAAAAATTAAATCTTGGAATTTATGCTCCAATCGAATATTTGATGCCTGATAAAAAAGCGGAATATTCTGCAAAATATGATGTTGAGGTTAAAGAGGGAAAATCAAAGTTCACCCAAGCGGATCGTGAAAAACAACTTGTTAATTTGATGCGTGTCAACATCTTAAAAAGATTAGAAAGTTCAATTAACTCATTTTCAATTACAGTTCAGAATATTTTGAACACTATTAATACGGCTTTAAATCGTATAGAAAACAACGCATCAGATTATGATACCGATATTAACATCTCTGACATAGATCTTGATGACAACGAATATGAAGATATAATGTTTGGGAAAAATGTTAAAATCCTTTTCAAAGATATAGATTTAATCAGGTGGAAACAAGACCTACTGCTTGATAAAGAGAAGTTGGAATGGATTTTAAAGGAAGCATCAAAGATTACACCTGAAAGAGATAAAAAATTAGTTGATTTAAAAGAATTAATTAAAAACAAAATAAACAATCCGATAAATAAAGACAACAAAAAACTGATTATATTTAGTGCATTTGCTGATACTGCAAATTATTTATATTCAAATTTATCTGAATGGATTAATAAAGAATTCGGTTTATACACCGCAATGGTTGTTGGCTCAGGCAATAATAAAAGCAACTTCCCAAAAGTTAAACTTGGGGACTTAAATGCTATTCTAACCAATTTTTCTCCATTCTCTAAAAAAAGAGAAAAAATATATCCCGATATAAAAGAAGAAATTGATGTTTTAATTGCAACAGACTGTATTTCAGAAGGTCAAAACTTGCAGGACTGCGACTATTTAATAAATTATGATATACATTGGAATCCTGTTCGTATTATTCAAAGATTTGGTCGTATCGACAGAATTGGCAGTCCTAACGATGAAATTCAGCTTGTAAATTTCTGGCCGCATATGGAATTAGATGAATACATTAATCTTGAGGCAAGAGTTCAAAACAGAATGGTTATGCTTGATATTTCTGCAACTGGTGAAGAGAATGTTATTGACGAAAATCAAAAAGAAATGAATGATCTTGAATACAGAAGAAACCAACTCAAAAACTTGCAGGATAAAGTAATGGACTTGGAAGATATTTCAGGCAATATTTCAATTACAGACTTAACCTTAAACGATTTCAAAATTGATTTAATGGAATACATGAAAGAGCATAGAGATGAGTTAGACAATGCTCCGACCGGCATGTACGCTGTTGTAAATTTGGATGACTCAATAAAAGAAGAATTGAAACCGGGAGTAATATTTACTTTGAAACAAGTTAGAGAAACCAAATTAAAAGAACAAAACGTTCTCGCTCCTTATTATATGATTCATATTTCTAATGACGGTGAGATAAAATATAGCTTTATGCAATCTAAAAAGCTGTTAGATTTTTATAAAAAACTTTGCAACGGTAAACACGAAGTATTGAGTGATTTAGTTTTGCAGTTTAATAAAGAAACTGACGATGGTAAGAATATGACCTTTTATTCAAAGTTATTAAAATCAGCAATTGAAAATATAGTTGGTAAAAAAGAAGAGGCAGGAATAAATAGTCTGTTCTCAAGTGGTGGTACTAATTTCTATAAGACACAAAGCAGTTCAACTTCGGAAGATTTTGAGTTAGTGTCTTTTCTTGTAATCAGGTAAAGTGAATGGAGCAATTTTATAAGCAATTAAATATTCCAAATAACTGTGAAGTCAATAATACGATATATAAAAAGGCTTTTTTAGATAATGCCGACCTGACTTCAACTGATAAAAAAATAATAAACGACCACATTAAAAAGGTTACTTGGAAATATTGTCTAAAACCTGAAACCATAAATATATTGCCATACAAAGATGACAAAAGAGATTATTTAGAAATTGAAATTATAGAAGTTCAATTAAATGAAATATCTAAAGTAAACAGAATTGCTGAAATTATAATGCGAGCAATTCCTTATCCGATTCTGCTGATTTTAGTTGATAATGATAAACTAAAACTTGCAGTTGGGGATATGAGAAAAAACCTTTCAGATAGTTCAAAAGTAACTGTTGATGACTTTGTTTTTACGGATTGGATTGATACAAATTCACTTGATGAGTATAGCGAAAATTTATTTGCAGGATTAAATATATCAACTCTTGATTCTTCCAATTATTACGCAATGTACCAAGATATAACATCCAAACTGAATGTTTATAATTTTTCTAAAGTTAAAGGAGAAGATATTTCAAAATCTGAAGGTATGTCCAATTCTGACATTAAGGCATGCTATGATAAAATAAAATCAATAGAGGTAGAAATATCAGCTTTAAAATCGAAAGTTAAAAAAGCCGGCTCTATTAAGGAAAAGGTTGAACTAAATATTCAAATCGATAAACTAAAAAAAGAAGTAGATATTTTAAAAAGCAAGATATAGGAATGGCACAATGGAAGATAATTCAAATAATGAAACAAAATCAAGTTTAGAAGAACAATTAAAAAACTCTAATTCTGAGGCAGAAAAACTAATTCAAGAATTGAAATCAAAGAATTCTGAATATAACGAGTTATTGGAAAAATTAAAAGAGGAAAAAGAAAAAATTGATAATATTTTGAGTGAAATTAATACTACAAATCAAACCTTTAAAAATGATATTGATGGTAAATTAGAGGATTATTCTAATAAGTTCACCACAATAAATTCTGAAATAGACACTTTAAAAACTTCTTCTGAAGAAACTTTCAAAACTTTAGATACTCAATATAATGCTCTTGTTGAAAAGTATAAAACTGATGCGAATGCAAAAATATCAGAAATGGCTACAAAAGTTGATGAAATGTCTGATAAATTAGACGAAGAAAATAATGAGTTTCATAAATTTATTACTACCAACAAAACAGACTATGAACAACAATACGAAAAAATTAAAAATTTGGTTTCCCAGTATCAAGCAAGTACAACTGAATCATTAACTTCAATAAAAGCAAGATTAGATGAAGCCACAACTAATGCCGAAAAAATTAAACAAATCGAGGCTCAATCGAAAGTATTTAAAGATACTTTAGACGAATATATTAAAAACATGACATCAAAAACAGAAGAAATAGAAAACAAAACTAAACAATATAGTGATGATACGCAAGCAATAATAAACACGAATAAAGAACTCACTGATGAAATAAAGGAACAACTACAAAAAGCTACAGGCGAAAGTTTATTTCACATGTTCCAACAACGGAAAATAGATCTTGAAAAAAATCAATGGAAATGGTTATTGGGTATTATTTTTGCGATAGCAATTCTTATTGGTTTTTCGATTTGGATTATTCATTCTTTGCCTACCGTCTCTCAAAATAGTAATATTGATTGGTTTAAGGATGCTATTTTTAAATTTACATTGTCCACGCCTGTAATATATTTACTATACTTCCTAACGGATAGATATACAAAATTAAGAAGATTAATTGAAGAATATGCTTTTAAATCAGCTATTTCATTGGCGTTAACTCCATACTTTGAGTTAGTACAAGGTTTAGATGACGAAACGCAAGAAAAAGATAAAGATTTTCTGATTGCAGTAATCGGTAATATATTTAAGACTCCAACGGACAAAGTATTTAAAACCAAAGAAACACAATTTGACTTGGATTTTTCAAATTACTATAAGAACATAGCAAATGTATTTATACCTAATAAAAATAAAGATGAGGATAATAAATAATGCAAGAGATTAAATTAAATGGAGAAAGCATGAATATTGTTGAAGATAATATTGAAAAATTAAAATCAATATTTCCTGATGTATTTACAGAGGGCAAAGTTGATTTTGATAAACTTCAAGATGTTTTAGGAAATTATATTGAAAAAAGAGATGAGCGATATAATTTTACTTGGAATGGTAAAAGTGCCGCATTAAGACTTGCTCAAACTCCATCAACAGGGACATTAAGACCTTGCAAAAAAGAAAGTAAAGATTGGGATGCAACCCAAAACCTCTATATTGAAGGCGATAATTTAGAAGTCCTAAAACTCTTGCAAAAGTCCTATCACAATAAAATCAAAATGATTTACATTGATCCTCCTTATAACACTGGTGGAGATTTTGTTTATCCTGATGATTTTAAGGATAATTTAGATAATTATAAAAAGATAACAGGTCAAATTGATTCTGAAGGTAATAAAATTTCCTCAAATACTGAATCCGATGGTAGATATCATACAAATTGGTTAAATATGATGTACCCAAGATTAAGATTGGCAAGAAATTTATTATCTGATGATGGTGTTATTTTTATATCAATTGGACAAGAAGAAATAAACAATATTATAAATATTTGTAATGAGACATTCGGCGAAACAAATAAACTTGGCATAATCTCAAGACAAATGAAATCTGGAGGAAATCAAGGGAAATGTTTCTCAAAAAATATCGATTATATTTTGGTATATGCAAAAAATAGTGAATTTGTTGTTCCGTTTAGAGAACCATTAGAAGAGGAATTGATAAATAAAGTTTATAATCAAATAGAAACAAAAGGCGAGAAAGCAGGAGAAAAATACCGCTTAATGGGTTTGTATCAAGCAGGATTAGATGAATGGAGACCAAATCAAAAATATTTTATAACATGTCCTGATGGCACAAGAGTTTTGCCACCATGTTCTGTTCAAGATGAAGTAATGCGTGAAGGAGATGGAAGATGGAGATGGTCAAAGGATCGATTTAATAAAGAATTAGAATTAGGCAACATTGAATTTAAACAAACAGCCACGTCCCCATTACTTGACGAACAAGGTAATAGCTCAAAATGGAATATATATACAAAAATATGGTTGAACGATAGATTAGATGAAGGTAGAATCCCTGTTGATTTAATTACTAAATTTGAAAATAGACACAGCTCTGCTGAATTAAAAAAACTAAATATTCCATTTGATTTTGCAAAACCTTCTGAATTAATAAAAAAAATAATATCATTTGTTTATGAAAATAAAAATATGACAATATTAGATTTCTTTTCAGGTTCAGCTACAACAGCAGATGCAATTATGCAATTAAATGCTGATGACAATGGAAATCGTAAATTTATTATGGTTCAATTACCTGAAATAACAGATGAAAAATCAGAAAACTACAAAGCTGGATTTAAAAATATTTGTGAAATAGGTAAAGAACGTATAAGACGTGCAGGAGATAAAATTAAAGAAGAAATTGAATCGGGCAATACTCAATTAAAATTAGGAGAAGAACCGAAAAAAGTTCCTGATATTGGTTTTAAAGTATTTAAACTTGATACATCAAACATTAAAAAATGGAGCGGTAATGCAGATACTATTGAATCAGAAATTCAGGGAAGCATTTTTAATTACGAGGTTGATCGTTCTGAATTGGATGTCGTTTATGAGATTATGCTCAAATGCGGTCTTGATTTAACCTATCCGATAGAAGAAATAAATGTAAACGGCAAAACTTTATATTCAATCGGTGCCGGTGCAATGTTTGTTTGTATGGATGATAAGATTACACAAGATATTGCAAACAAAATCGTTGAAATTAAAGATGCAAACGAGATTGTTGAGCCTGTTGCGGTATTTAAAGATAACGGATTTAAAACAGATTCAAATAAAACAAACATAAAAGAGACACTTCGTGTTGCAGGTATCAAGGACTTTATAACGGTATAGGAGTACAAATATGGGAACAGATGCAAGTATGATTAATTGGGAAGCGGTAGGTGCAATTGGCTCTTGGGCATGTGGTATTGCTACATTTTTAGCGGTAATAGTTTCGCTATGGCAAACAAAATTATCAAAACAAGTTAGCCTGAAATTAGATTTCTCATACAACTTTTTATATGATCAATTAGGCAATAGGTACAATACTGGTGCATTAAGAGTTATGAATGTGGGTGGTTGTCAAATTACTGTGGAAGAATGGGGATTTGTGCTTAATGATAACTCACATTTAACAGTTATCCCAAATCAAATTGCAGTTGGTGCAAAATTGCCAATTACTGTTACTCCAAATTCATCAGCTCAATTATTAGTACCAATGCAGAAATTAAAAGATGCATTAGAGCCTGTGATTAAGAAAAATCTAATTTCTGTAAATGATAAATTAAATGTTTATGTGAGAGATGATTTTTCAAGATACTATAATTTAAAAACAAAAGCTAAAGTTAGTGATGTAATAAAAGTTGCAACAATGTAATGAGGTTAATAAATGAAATTACAATTTGATTCGGAATTAGAATATCAAAGAGATGCAATAAATTCGGTTGTTGATCTGTTTTTAGGGCAGACACCGAGACAGGCAAATTTTACAGTCCTTTCAAGATTATCAAATATGGGTACAATTGATAATGATCTTGGTGTTGGAAACTTTCTTGAATTAACAAAAGATGAAATTCAAAATAACCTTAAAAAAATACAAATTCGCAATGGTCTTTCGTTAACTGAAGTTATTGAGCCGTTTGAATTTGATGTTGAAATGGAAACCGGCACAGGAAAGACTTATGTATATTTGCGTTCTATTTTTGAATTAAATAAACAATACGGTTTTACCAAATTTATAATTGTTGTTCCATCAGTTGCAATTAAAGAAGGTGTCAAAAAATCATTAGATATTACGCAGGAGCATTTCAAAAAACTCTATAATAATGCTGTTTATGATTATTTTATCTACGACAGCTCAAACTTGGAGCAAGTAAGGAGTTTTGCAACGAGTTCCGATATTCAAATAATGATTATTACTATTGATGCGTTCAATAAAACAGTTAAGGATAACGGAAATCCTGATAATGCAAACATTATCCACAGACCGAATGATAAATTGAATGGCATTTGTCCTATAAATCTAATTCAACAAACTAATCCATTTGTAATAATAGATGAGCCACAATCTGTTGATAATACTCCAAAGGCAAAAGCGGCAATAAAAACATTGAATCCGAAAGTAATTTTAAGATATTCTGCAACATTCAGAAGTAAAAGCAATTTGATTTATAAACTTGATGCTGTTGATGCTTATGATTTGCAGTTAGTTAAACAGATTGAAGTCGCAAGTTTTGCATCAAAAGACTATCACAATAAAGCATATATGAAATTGATATCGGTAAATAATAAAAAAATGCCGATAACTGCAAAAATAGAGATTGACGTTAAACATGGTACTGAAATAAGAAGAGAACCTGTCATAGTTAAATCAGGTGATCCTTTGCTTGCAAAATCAAAAGGCAGGGCTGTTTATGACGGATATATTGTAAATGATATTTATTGTGAAAAAGATAATGAATATGTTGATTTCACAAGCAGAGAAGAAGTCCTTACAATTGGAAAAGTCTTTGGCGATGTTGATGATGATTTAATTAAAAAACAACAAATCAGGAAAACAATTGAAGAACATTTAAATAAGGAACTAAAACTAAAACGCTCCGGCATTAAGGTCTTAAGTTTATTTTTCATTGATAGAGTTAATAATTATAGAATACATAAGGACAATGGCGAAGTACAAAAAGGCAAATATGCACTTTGGTTTGAAGAAGCGTATAAAGAAATTTCTCAAAGACCAAAGTATAGGACATTGTTTAATGATATTGATTTGACAGTACCAGTTGAAGAATTACATAATGGGTATTTTTCTAAAGATAAAAAAGGAAAATTGAAAGATACAACAGGTACTACTCAAGCCGATGATGATACTTATTCGTTAATTATGAAAGATAAGGAAAAATTATTAAGTCTTGATACTCCATTGAAATTTATCTTCTCTCACTCTGCATTAAAAGAGGGTTGGGACAATCCGAATGTGTTCCAAATATGTACTCTAAACGAAACAAAACAACAAATTAAGAAAAGACAAGAAATCGGCAGAGGTTTAAGACTTTGTGTTAATCAAGACGGAGAAAGATTAAAAGGTTTTGAAATTAATACTCTTACTGTTATGGCAAATGAAAGCTATGACGAATTCGCAAAAAAATTACAAACAGAAATTGAGGAAGAAGAGGGTATTAAATTCGGTTTAATTGAGGCTCATACATTCGCAAATATTCAAATTATAGATGACAACGGTAATGAATCCTCACTTGGATATGATAAATCAAACGAACTCTATCTTGTATGCAGGGCTAATGGTTATATTGATGAAAAAGGCATTGTTACGGATACATTAAGAACTGCTATTAAAACACAAACTGTTGCAATTCCTGAAGAATACATTGATATTAAACCTGCGATTTATTCAACTTTAAGAAAATGCTGTGGCTCATTAAATATTAAAAATGCAGATGAAAAGGTCGAAATTAAGTTAAATAAACAAGTTCAACTCTCACCTGAATTTAAAGATTTGTGGGATAGAATAAAATGGAAAACGAGATACAATGTTGATTTTGACTCTAACAAATTGATTGAAGAATGTGTTAAAGAAATAAGCGAAAAAGTTATAATTGGCTCTTCAGTAATTAATGAAACAAAAGCAACTTTAAATATATCACAGGGCGGTATAACAACAGACGAAACACAAAATCGTTCAAGATCTGTTGATGAAACAGAAACTATTCTCCCTGATATTGTTTCATACTTACAAAATGAAACTAATTTAACAAGAAAAACAATTGCAGATATCCTTTTAAAGAGTAATACTCTTGATGGTTTCAAAAGAAATCCACAACTTTATATGTCAGAAGTTTCAAAGCATATTAAAAACATAATGAAACAATTTATTGTTGATGGAATTAAATATACTAAAATTGGTGATGATAAATTCTATGCTCAAGAACTATTTGAAATGGAAGAATTATCAGGATATTTAAAGAATACAATAGAAACTCAAAAATCAATATATACGCATATTGTATATGATTCAATAAAAGAAGAAGATTTTGCAAGCAGATTTGAAAAGAATGAAGATGTAAAACTTTATTTAAAATTGCCTGATTGGTTTAAGATTCCAACCCCGATCGGCAATTATAATCCTGACTGGGCAATATTGCTTGAGGTTGATGGACAGGATAAACTTTACTTTGTCATTGAAACAAAATCAGGTAAAAACTCGCAATTATTTGATGAGCCGTTAAGGGCAAGCGAAAAAATAAATATTGAATGCGGCAGAAAACACTTTGAGGCATTGAATACAGAAGCAGAGTTTAAGACTGCAAATGAGTTTAATAAATTTATATCAGAAGTTGCGAAAGTTTAAGCAAATGGATTATAAAAAAGCAATAAATGATTTTAATAAAATTTGCGATGGATTAATCAATCCTAAAGAAAAATCTATCCGAACTGAAAATAATTATTTTTTAATAAGCTATATAACATCTTCCTTTTTTAAAGATCAAACATTAATTAAAATTAAATCTTTATATGATACATACAAAGATAATCAATATTATAAAGATGTAATTATAGATATAATCAATAAACTTTTTTATTACAACTGGGAGGGAGCATATTCCGAATTAACAACATATTATTTTTTGAACTTATGTTTTGAAGAAAAATGCGAATTACAAATACAAGAAAATACAAATGGGTTGACGATTAAAAACACACTTGCACGCTATTTTGAAAATAAAAAATTTTCAGATATTGATGGGTTTAATAAACAATTAGGAAGTTTTTTTGAAATTAAATCATTAGAAAATGATACCAAAAGCCAGCTTGAAAAATTAAAAAAAGAGTTATTTAATCATAGCGAAATAAAAAATCAAGATTTTAAATTTACTTTCAATTCAAAGGATGGTTTTAAAATAAAAAATTATAATGGAGTAAAAAAAGAAATTGAGCAGGGGAAAAAAGAATTATTAGAATACATTGAAAAACAAAATCAAGAAAATAAAGAAAGACCTCAAGACAAACAAAGAAAAGTAATTAAGAAACTTGTTATTAATTCAAAAACAAATCCGGGATTAACCATAACACTTTGTATAGATCAAATTATAGTAATAGAGTTTCAAATGGAAGAAACCTCTTTTCAAAAAGCAGAGATGCTTGAATTAAAACCTTTAGAAAATCCATATCAATTTGTAGACGGAAGTTTCATGAAAATATTTGTTTGTACTGGATTAAATGCTCGAAAAGAGATTAACTATGATAGAGATTTTGCACGTGCATTATCAAGACGAGTATTTATTAAACTTGCAAAAGACCATACTCCTATAAAAGGAACAAAACCACAATTGACTCGAAGTGATATCTCTAAACATTTATGCGGTCTTTTATTTATAACAGATTTATCAGCAAACAAAGAGTATGTTAGGGACTTAAATGACCAAAAAGCTTTATATAGAGCTTTTGCATATTTGAATCCAAATGCAAAATACAAGCATACGGAATATCTTTTTCGACAAATAAGATTCTATTTAAGAAATTTGAACTGGAGAGATGTGGATGATTTTAGATTTGATAATTATTAGAACTAAAAATCACTAAATTAGTTTATTTAACAAATTCCCAATGATAGCCAAAGCAAGTTTTATGTTTGCCTTTGCATACAAGTTTTATGTAATCGTGGTGGCAGTAATCAATTTCTCTTACAAATTCAACCCACTTGCTTGCTTCTCTTGCGCTTTCAAAGATCTCTCCTGTTTCAACGCAACGAACTTTCTTTTTAGGTTCAGGTAGTGAACGGTATTTGTCGATTTTTTCTTTAATTTCAAAAAAGTGTTTTTGTTTAACTTTATATGTTCCCATCTTAACATCTTCTTGTTTTAAGATTATCCTGTATTTATTTTTTATGGTTTGAGCCTTTTCATATAAAGTTCTATATGGCTCTAATTCTTTTTGCAGGGAGTAGAATACCTTTTGATCAGGTCTGAACGTACCAATCGTTTTATCACCATGCCGGAGCGTAACGGAACATCTGTTTTTCAGTTTCATTGTCTAAAATTTCCTCTCTTATTGGTTCTGCTAAATCACTTTCTCGTAGCAAACCCATTTGCAGTCCCATATAAACAGCATCGATAGCAGTATGAATTTCTCCAAGATAACAATACAAACGCCATTTTTGCATTCTTGTATTTGATAATGTTAATCCCATTTTTTTTGCTATTTGCTTGTTGTTATAGCCTTTTGCAATTAAAAATAGTATTTGATGTCTGCGATCTGTCATAGTTGCTTTATGTTTATACATGGAAAGCCTTTCAGAGATTTATCGGATTACTTTTTATCCAAAAAGTAATGCAATTTTTTTGTGGCGATATATTAGACACATGGGCGATTGTTTTTGTGAAAATTGTTTGCTACATTAAGTTTTGAAAGTTGAATTTTAAATCATTAAAATTCAAACATAGTAGCAAATTTTAAGATTTACGGGTTTTAATTCATACATAATGGATATTTTGTAATCCATATAAAATGTAATGCAATTCCTTTATTAGAGAGTGTTTAGGACTATAAAACAAAGTTGTTATATGTATAGTCGATTTCGTCCTGTTCAATTCCGATATAGCGCAGGGTTATCTTCTGACTTGAATGATTAAAGATAGTTTGTAAAAGTGCCACATCTTTAAATTTTTGATAATGATGATAGCCAAATGTCTTGCGCATAGAATGTGTGCCGATTTTCTCTTCAAGTCCAACATTCTTGCAGGCTTCTCTGATCATATAATAAGCAGTAATTCTGTTATACCGCCTCCCCCACAGAGATTTGAATAACGGCTCTTTATCTCTTTTGCCCTTAACATAATCGGCAATTAGAGATTTTAATTTATCATTCAACGGAAATCGTTTGAATTTGCCTGTTTTCTTTTCTACGATTTGAACATAATTTTTGTTTCTGACATCGCCAACATTTAGAGCAACAATATCAGAAATACGAAGACCGCTATTTGTACCAAATACAAAAATTAAATGGTCTCTTGCGCTTTGTTTTTGAAGATATCGTTCGACTTTTTCGACATCTTTTTTGTTTCTAATTGGTTCTACTGTAGTCATTTTTCACTCCTTTCTATTTACTACACCCCTTAATTTTCAGGCAATAAAGGCTTGTAAAATAGTTGGGGATAAGAAATAAAAACGGACTTATCCTTTTAAATATTTTTCTATCTCGTGGAAAATTTCATCATAATCACCATCAGTAAGTTTCAAATAAGGTCTTGCAGGGATTTCAACAGTTTTGTTTTTGCCGGCTTGACCTCCGAGTTGATGAATGGCGGCATACTCTAAATTCGATCCTATAACCGCCGAATCATTGTCATAAAATGTACTTATAGATGCGGCAAGTTTACCTTCAACTTGTAAAATCTGTCCCGGCCATTTTCGTTTTTTAGTTCTCTGTTTTTTAGTTGATTCTGCCAAATCAAGCCATTTAGCAGGTCTGCCCTCTTCTTTGAAATTCTCTTCAGTTGAATACGCAAATATGCCGGCAATATTTTTCATTAACTGTCGGAGGTTTTCAGTCTTTTGAGCAAGATCAAGAAGTTTTTCGTGGACTTCTTTATTATCAAATTCAATCTCTATCGGTTTGTCGGTCATGAAGTTCCTTAATTGAGTAATTAGCAATCAATAATTCTCTGAATATTTTTTTGCGATTTCCCACATCAGAGCGGTTGTTAATTCCGTTTAATCTCTCGACTTCAATCATCTCAAAGCCTTTATATAATTCTCTGATTTTAGGGGAATCATCGTATGAAAGTAAAAATCTACCTTTGATATTGCCTAAGACTTCTCTTAAGCGTTCGTGATCAAAGTCTTTAGTTGAAGTTACATCATAACCACAACCTTGAGAATACGGAGGATCGCAATAAAAGAATGCATCTTCAAAATCGTATTGCTTAATAAGAGTTTCAAAGTCACGATTTTCAATCATAACTTTATCAAGTCTTTCGTGTATTGCATCAATTTTATCTAATACATTTTTTTGAGATTTACTTGCTCCGCCGGAAGATTTTTTAACCGTACCAAATGACGAACCTTTACCACCAAAAGAGCGTGTAATAATAAAGTAGAATTGAACAGCTTTTTGAATGTCGGTTATAAATGTGCCATTCAGAAATTGGAAGAACATATCTCTTGAACCAAGCAGATATTTATACTCTTCTTTAAATGCGTTCGGATGGTATTTTACAATGCGGAAGAGGTTTACCAATCTTCCATCAAGATCATTATAAATCTCTAAGTCAGCCCATTTGTCTTTGTAAAATAGAACCCAACCACCACCGCCAAATGGTTCAATGTAGGATTTTATGTCTTTAGGAATAAGTGGCGCAATAGTTTTGCGCAATAATCTTTTACCACCAACCCAATTAATTAAGCATTTTTTGTCTGTTGTCATTTTAAACTCCTTTTCTCTTGACCTGTTCGCATTAAACGAGTTTCACTCTCTGCTCACAGGTCGCTAAATTATTTTTAACTATCTTTTAATCGTCAATTAAACCGTTTGCAGGATTATGCGACCACCCGACATCAGGTGCGACACGTTTACCAGTCAGGGGATCTGTGTAAACTGTGACGGGTTTATATTCCCCGGACTTTTTAGAAACAAGTGCCAATTCCTCGGATAATGTGCCGACTGATGATCCAACCGTTCGTTTTTTCTTTTGCACATTATAATCAGATAACGCAACAACTCTACATCTGCACCTCCAACCGTTTGGTGGGTAAAATGATTTCCAAAACGGATCATCATATCGATAAACAAGTCCGTTAAGCATTGCGTGTTCAGGTCGTGTCGAGGCATCCATAACCGCCACATATTCCCAATACGGTCTGTTATCCACATTCTCATATTGAGTTTTATATCTTCCTGTTTGATATGCCGTCTGCATATTAACCGAATAAATTGTTTTCAGGCGATACATTGAGCCAAGCTGAACTTTTTCTGCGACACCCTGACTGTCAACAACTATCTGTTCACCCCACCAACCTTTCTTTTGAAGAGTCGGTTTAAGTTCTTTTGAAAACTCTCTGAATGTTTTCCCTTCAGTTAATGCTTTTTCAAGAGCGGAGCGGATATCTTTTAATATGTCCTCACGCATTGCCTTTGCTACTGCGAAAGATTTTTTATGTGCATCTTGCCAAAGCTCCCACCAGTCCCAAGTAAACTTATTGTTCTTTTTTCTAAAATATTTTATAGCCATCGCAGGAGCGAGTTTAAATAACGATTTTAATTGAATCATCAGTAGCGTACCCCCAAGAAGTCTAAAACTTTGCCACATCCTAATTGATTGATGCAATAATCGTGCAATTTTGGATGTGTTTCTCTCATCTTTTCAAATTTATTCGGGGATTTTTCACGATGTACTCCAAACATACAGAACATACACCCTGTGCGATCAACCTTTGTCGTGTAATATTTCCCTTTTTTATCTTGCAGGATATCGCCATAAACAGAACAGTATGGAACTTCAAACTCTTTTATATATTGATAAATGTCCTGTTCAGTCCAAAAACCAAGTGGAGTGGAAGCAGGACGATCGGAATTAAAAGAATTGCACCCCTTTTTGAGATATTCTGTTTTTCTTAAGTTACTTTCTGCCGCCATTGTTGCAATAAAAGGTTTGAGTCCTGATTCTTTCTCAAACTTCTTTGCAGGAGTCTTTTTCATAACCTGACAACATTTCGCTGAAATTGGAATGTTGCTATCTCGGAGGAATTGCCATTTTGCCATACAATAATGAGTGCCATATCTTTTTACATAATCGCTATTCGGATCAAATTTCTTTTTTGTATATCCATCGGGGTTTCTTCTGCTTTCTTCGATAACTTTTGCGACCTCTTTACTAATAACAGGATAGCCGTATTGTTCCAAGACTTGTTTGAATGTAATTTTCGGTCGGATTGTAATTGTGTTTTCGGTTTGTTTTACAAATTGTCTGACTTCAGGATATTCAAGTCCTGTATCCACAAAAACCGCAGGGACTTCAGGATATAAAGAGCGGACAAGATGCAACAGAACGGTTGAATCTTTTCCGCCTGAGAAAGACACATAAACTTTGCCGTCAAAATGCTCATAAAATTGCTTGATTCTATTCTTTGACAGTTCAATTTTTAAATGTAAAGGCAGACTTTGTCTTTGTTTTAGAAAGTTTCTCTTCATTGCATATTCTTCAGGGGAAATGGATGCCATATTAATCCTCGTCAAGTCCATCTGCTCTACCCTGTAACTCACACAGGAATAAAGCCTTTTGTATCGTTTCTTCAAATTTTTTACTTTGCAGGTTCTTATCTGTGAGCAATTCAAAGGCTTCCTCGTAATTCTCACAGCTTTCAAATAAATCTATAAGTGGCGCAAGCATATTTTGAGATTGTTTATTCAATTCGCCTTCAGTTATGAATTTATACAAATTCTCAATTTGTGCTTGTCCGGGGAGAAGATGTTCTTCTTGTTCGCTAAATTGCTTATAATTAGGAACAAGTGGGAATTGATCCTCTCTAATATCAAAGTCCTCTTCTTCCAAGCCATAGGTTTTAATAAAATATTCCTTTGTGAATTTAACTCCTGTGTCTGAAAGAATTTTATCTCTTTGCGCCAATGTTAAATCGACATCTTCAGGCTCGTATAATTCAAAAACAGGGACTTCCGCATTGGCAAAATTTATTTCATATATCCATTGAATCAGCTGATTTATTGTTTTTTCAACAAGTTTTTTATCAGCATCAATAATATCTTTCCTTACTGCCATGTGTGTATTAGATGCGGCATAACTACCTGTTGATCCGATTTCGGTAGTTAGAGTTTGACCGAGAATTGCCTTTGATATTTCAGCATTCATCTTGTCAATTAACTTTTCAAATATTTCAGCCGAAGATGATTTATTCGCCTCTTGGATATCAACAGATGAATCGTCAGGAATAACCGCAATAGCATCTTGTATCATTTCTTCTAATAAATCAGCAAGTTTATCTGTTTCTTCTTTTGTTGCGCCACGAGGGTGTTTACCAATTAAGTGAGGAATACCGTATTTCTCTGTGAATATAACCCAAAATTTAAGACCACCCTTTTTGAAGGTAACATTCCAAAATACACGAGATAATACTCTCTCACCATAAGGGTTATCGTAACTTGGATTATTTTGAGGACATAAGAACTTTTTAGGTGGTAATTCTTCCCCAAAATAATGCTCTTTTGTTCTGAATTTTAATTGATTTTCATCATCAAAACAGAACCACTCTGACGGTTTGGCTTTTAATTCAAGTGGTAATACATAATTGCCAACCTTACCCCACATAATTTCAATAGGCTGAAAACCAAACAATGTGGCATCTAAAATATCATTAATAAATTTATGGATATCGAGCTTCTTGAGTAAATCTTCAACAAGTTCTACATCTTTCGCCTTATCCAAATCTCTGTTTATTTCCCATTCAAGAGACAAAACACCTGCTTTTCTTGATTGAATGCACGCAAAAACGTGAGGATCACAGAATAATTCTCTATAAATGCGTACATCTTTGCCTTGCTTGCGCAATACAATATCAGGATCAGGTAAATATGATCCAAGAGAATAAAAATTTATACTTCGTTTTCGAGTAGCAATTTCATCTGATAATTTTTTAGCCATAATTTTTCCTTTTTGGTGATGTCAAAAATCCAATGAGACCTTTTTAAATTCTTTTAATTTTAATTTTTAGGGGTTTGTGTGATAACTTGTTAGTTAAAATTCATTTAAGAGCCTTTAAAAGGTTTCTGTGAGTTTTAATGTTTCAAATCTTTGTCGGGATGAAATATTTATTTCACCTGAACCGTTGCCGGCGGCATGCAGAGCAAGTGCTAACGCCCAAAACCTGTCTGCGTGTCCATTTTCTGAATGGTCAGCATCAAAACGGATATTGTTTGCAGTTGTTGTTATTCTGCGAATTGAGTGTAAATCTTCTCTAATTTCGTGAGTTTTAGGAATAAAAACAGTCCTGTTTTCAAAGTGAGTACGGAGGCAATAAGCCATTTCCTCTTTAATTCTGTTAGTGAACATAATCGGCTCAACTCTATATTTGCCGAATTTTATTTGTGCATTTTCGGATAATTGCATCCCGATCCCGGTCGAATCAGGACAACATCTTCTAAATTGCTTGCAGGATAACACATCCGACAAAATCTCTTCTTGTTTATGGAATGGCATTTTAACCAGTTCAATAACACTACGAGTGTATAAAATATTTTCTAATTTTTCTAACACCCAAATTACAGTTAAATCCTTTTTACGACCGACATCCATTCCGACAAACATATCGTTTTTGATTTCAGATAAAGGTCTTAAAACATCATCCAACTCACAGGTTGAAATAAGGTCATAAGGCAAAAATGCACAAGCCTCATCAACCGCAATACAACAATATTCTTGTAGCCAAGTATATTCATCAAAGCAGTTATCCTGCTCGTTTTTCATCCACTCCTGTTGCTCTTCAGGGGTGGTTTTTTTATTGTAAATTCTATCAACAAGACCTTCTGAAACAGCAAGTTGAATCGGTGTTTTATGGTGTGACCACTTTAATTTACCTTTTAGAACTTGGTCTATAAATTTATAATATAAACAGTTTTGTCCGTTGTGAGTTGATAATATTCTCAAAGGATAACCCCAAGTTATACATGGGCGTGCCGCTTTCCAAAGCTCTTCGGGATTATTGTGAAAAGCGAATTCATCTAAAACAACTTTCCCGCCTTTAGAACGGAAACCTTTTGGATTAGATGAAAGAGCGTGTATTTTTGTACCGTTTGAAAATTGAATAACAAAGGCTTTTATATCTTTGTCATTATCAATAATCACCTCGCCCAACCTTTTAGCGGTTATGTGGAATAATTTAACCCATTGCTCGCAATAATCAATATATTCTTTAGCGGCAGATTCATCTGCTGATGAAAACCAAACAGCCGGAACTGTTTTATTAACACAATCCCTGACATCTTCGTAGCTTTGAACATAAGTCGCACCAATACGGCGTGACTTCTCCCAAATTTTTATTTTTGATTTATCGTTAAGCCATCTTTCTTGATAGGGTAAAAAGTAATTATTCTTCACTTGATTTCATACCTAATATTTCAGTTTCAATCAACTTCACAAAGTCAGGTGTAATTCCTTTGTTTTCGTCTTTTGCAGGTTTATTAATTACACCGTCTTCGTACTCTTTGATTTTGGTAATAAGTGGAAGCATTTTTGTAAATGCAAACATTCTGCCGGGATCAACTTTTTCATTATTGTCGATGTCATATTCAATAGAGGTCATAAGTTTTCGGGCAAAGTTATAAAGCTCTTCGTGGAACATTGTTTTTGTACTTAAATACTGTTCCTTTTTTAAATCCCACTTATGATCAGTTTTCCATCTGCGGATAGTTCTTTCATTAACACCAACTTTTTGAGCAACCTCTTCAATAGTAAGTTGATCTACAACATAGAGCCGTTCTGCATTAGACAATAAAACCTCATTCTTAGTCAAAGTAATCCTCCAACTTTTGAATTTTAGTATTTAGAGTCTGCATTTCCCCAAACACCTCTTGAAGTCGATTAAAAGCGGCAGAAGCTTTCTCGACTTCAAGTTTTAAAGTGTCTTCTTCAAAGGGATTCAACAATGAACGAATTAGTATAACAAGACCTGCCGCCTCCGTATCAAGATGTTTAAATTTAGATTTCGCCTCGGACAGTTGTCCTTTTAATTGAATTCTCTCGATATCCATCAGCCCGAAATCTCCCTCTTTAATACGGGACACCAAACATTTGAATCTATTTTGCTTTCAATTCTTGAAAGAACTGTTGCGCTATATTGGTTTGTTTCAACCAAATCTTTTAAGATTTCAAAATTGTTCGCAATAATTTTTTCAAAGGTTTTAACCTGCGCATTGTGATAAATGTACCAAATAACAAAAATCACCGCAGGGAATCCAATGCTCTCAAATAGCTTTAACATAACAGATGTTTCCATAAATCATTCCTTTCCAAAACGAAAGAGAAAAGAGGCTTTTCGCCTTTTCTTTTACTTAAAAGATAACTTCTGCGACTTGTATTTTTCAACTTGTCGTTGCAAGAGATTATTTCACTTGTCTTGGGATTAGAAAAAATCTCTTGCCATTGCAATTTGAGAGTGATTTGCGATGGCGATTATACTGCCATCAGAAAAAGAAAAGTTTATTACACAAAAATGATGGAGAGTTTTTATGAAATATTTTGAGGTTTTTAAAGCCGGAAACTACCCACAGGGAAAATTCACAAAGGAAGAAGTGCAAGAACTTGCCAAGAACTATGATCCGAGTTTTTGCGAAGCTCCTATTACTTTGGATCACGAACAGAAGGGGCCGGCTTATGGTTGGGTTGATAAATTAAAAGAAGAAGACGGGATGCTTAAGGCTTCTTTTAAAGATTTGTCTGACGATTTAAAAGAATTTGTTAATAAGGGTAAGTATAAAAAAATATCTGTTGAAATATACAGAGAGTTAGAGGGTAAAAAGCCATATTTAAAGGCTGTTTCTTTCTTGGGAGCATCAATTCCTCAAGTAAAAGGAATGGAGCCGGTTGAATTTAAAGAAGGCGAATCCGAAACCTATATCTTTGAAACTCAAACAGAAGATGAGACAGAGACTGAAGATATAGAAGAATTAAAAAATACAATCGCTGATTTAAAACAACAGGTCGCTGATTTTAAGGAAAAATCTCAAAACAAAGAGACTATAAAAGAATTAAAAACGCAGGTCAAAAATTTAAATATTGAACTTGCAAAATTTAAAGATCAGGCGGCAGGAAAAGATGAGCTTGCAAAGAAATTGCAAGACTTGGAAAACACCATAAGAGATAAAGATTTTAACGAGTTTATTGACTCTCAAATCTCTGCCGGTGTTTTAACTCCTGCAAATAAAGATGCTGTTTTTAATATTTTACAGGACTTGGACAACGTCAAAAAGTTTGACGAGTCCTCCAACAGCATCGATAAGTTTAAAACATTCATCTGTGCATTACCGAAGCAAGTTGAGTTTGATGAAATTGCACAAAAAAATGCAAAGAAAAAGACTGATGACGAACTAAAGTATGCTGATGCAGATGAGGAAAGTTTAGAGATATTCAAACAGGCACAGTCTATCGCCCAAGAAGAAAATATCTCATTTCGTGAAGCACTATTAAAGATTAAGGAGGTATAAATGGGGCGTTTAGAAGAATTAAGAATTAATGCCTATTTGTCCGAAGTTGCACGAGGATATAGTAATAATTCATTTATTGCTGAAAGTTTATTTCCTGTTATTAATTCAGATTTGGAAAAAGTGGATATCTTTGAATTTAACAAAGAAGCATTCCAAGTTTATGACACAGAACGTGCAATTAGAGCTAATTCAAATGTAATTAGTCCTAAAGGATTTAAAAAGCATACAACAACTCTTACGGAACACGACTTGGCTTATCCTATTGATTACAGAGAAGAGGAAGAAGCTCGTAAAATCAAGTTGCAAGTACACGCAACAAATGTTGTAACACAGGGACTTTTATTGAAACTTGAAACACAATGTGCCACATTAGCACAAGATCCGACAAAGTATCCTGCAACAAATAAAATTGCATTATCCGGCACAAGTCAATTTACACATAAAGACTCCGATCCTGTTGGTGTAATTGATGATGCAAAAGATGCAATTTCAAGACAAATCGGTCAAGATCCAAACACTCTCGTTATGGGGCAGGAAGTATGGGAATCATTGAAAAGGAATGAATCTCTGAAAGGTTTAATTGCTAACTCTACAAATAAAATCGTAACTCTCGATTTATTGAAAGAGTTTTTTGAAGTTGAAAATATCGTTATCGGAAAAGCAATTTACTCAAATGCCAACGATCAGTTTGAAAGAGTATGGGGAAATAATATCATTCTTGCTTATGTTCCTAAACTTAATGCAAGAACCGAATACGATCCTGCTTTTGCTTACACCATCCGAAAAAAAGATGCTCTTCAAATTGATGAGTACGAAAAAGAAGGAAACAAAGTCCGCTACATTCGTGCGACTGATATTTACACCCCATTCCTCGTTGGTGCTGAAGCCGGTTATTTAATCTCAAATGTAAACGGAATAAAAGGAGGTAACGGTGGCAACTAAAAAATACAAAGTTAAAAACACTAACATTTTGCACAATGGTGATTTGTATAAAATCGGCGATGTAATTGAGCTTGATGAGAAACAAGCTACAAAATTGCAAGATGTATTAACTGTGGTAAAAGAAACCTCCACAACAAATAAAAATCAAAACAAAACAAAGACAGAAAACTCTGAAAAATCAGGAGGTGAAAATGGCAAATAAACTATATAAACCTTTATTGATTGATTCTGTGCTTGCTACAGCTGATTTACCAAAACAAAGATTTATTTCTTTTAATGGCGCAGTTTCAGGAGCCGGAGAAAAAGCCTACGGTATTTGTGATGTAGAAACCGAATCAGGTCAGTATGCACCAGTTGCAACAACAGGAATTTTACTTGTTGAAGCAGGTGGCACAATTACTGTCGGATCAGAAATTACATCAGATGCCAACGGTAAAGCAATCACTTTAGGTGATAATCAAAAATCAAATGGTTATGCTCTCGATGACGGAGCTGAAGGTGATGTCATCAGAATAATCAGAGGGATTTAATGTCAATATACTGTACCCCCGAAGATATTGAAAAACAAGTTAGTACACATACCCTTATCCAGCTAACTAATGACAACCCCGATCAGGAAACTGTGGATTTGGTTGTCTGCGAGGAAGCACTTATCTACTCCTCTACCCTTATTGATGGTTATTTAAGGGGAAAATACACACTACCCTTAAATAACCACTTTCCTTTACTTCGCATTATAGCAATTGATTTAAGTATTTATCGCTTATATTCACGAAGAGTTTATACGGAAATACCCGAATCAGTTTCTGCGGCATACAAAAATGCGATTAAAACTTTGGAGGATTTAAAGAAAGGAATAATAACACTTCAAACGGAAGAAGAAACAAGTGTAAAAACTTCAGGGGAATACAGAACAAATAAAACTGAATCAGACAGGTTATTTAATAAGCGAGTAATGAATCTTGAGTATTAGGGATATTGAGAATTCAATAATTCAATATTTAAAAGATAAATTCCCACAGTTTTTAGTTCAGGGATTCCCTGAAAAACCGCAAGAATTTATATTACTCCATCCTGTCGGTGCAATACTCGTACATTACAGAGGCGGAAATTATTCCAACTCAAATGCAATAGGAATTATATCTCAAGACAAAGGTCTTAATTTTGCAATAACTGTCGTTACAAGAAACCTGCGCAATAACAACGGAGCTTATGAAACCCTCGATAAAGTTAAGCAATATTTATGTGGATATAAAATCCCCGAATGCACAAAATTAACCCCAAACAAAGAAGGCTTTATATCTGAAACAAACGGTATATGGCAGTATGAAATAGAATTTAGACTCTCTACCCCAAGTATTGAAGAAATGGAGGAAATATAATGCCTGCAAGTTTTTTACACGGCGTTGAAACAATAGAAATAGAAAAAGGTGCAAGAACGATTAAAACCGTTAAAACGGCAGTAGTCGGACTTGTTGGAACAGCACCACTTGAAGATGTTGATGCTGATTTAAGAACAGTAAATGAACCTACGCTAATATTAAATGAAATCGATGCCGTTAAATATTTCGGCTCACCTAAAAACGGATATACAATACCCCAAGCACTACAAGCAATTTTTGATCAGGGTGCAGGTGTTGTAATTGTAGTAAATGTTTTTGATCCTACAAGACACGAGTCTGTAACTGATGTCACAAAAGCTGATATTCTTGGAGGAGTAAACGCAACAACAGGTAAAAGGACAGGTATGAAAGCCTTTGAGGATTGTTATTCTTTATTCGGATACTTTCCTAAAACAATTATTGCACCTGTCTATTGTGAAGACACCGCAGTTGTTGCCGGAATGAAAACTATTTGTGATAAAATACGAGCTATTGGTTTGGTTGATGCGCCGGTCGGCACGACAGTTCAAGAAGCAATAACAGGTCGTGGAACACAGGGAACTATAAACTTTAATATTGCTTCAGACAGAATTGTTCTTTGTTATCCGCATTTAAAAGTTTATGATTCAACAACAGATTCAAATATATTAGAACCTTATTCTCAAAGGTTGGCAGGTGTAATTGCCGCCAAGGATATTGATAAAGGTTATCATTGGAGTCCGTCAAATACAACTATTAACGGAATTGTTGGAGTTGAAAAGCAATTAACTTCAATGATTAACGATCCGTCAAGCGAAGTTAATACCTTAAACGAAGCTGGAATATTAACAGTTTTTAATTCCTACGGATCAGGTTTTAGAACTTGGGGAAACCGTTCATCTGCTTATCCAAGTTCAACTCACGTTACTAATTTTATAAATATAAGAAGGACAGCAGATATTCTTCACGAGAGTGTCGAATATTCAATGTTACAGTTTATCGATTTCCCAATTGATGACGGTTTGATTGATTCAATCAATGAATCTGTTAATGCCTTTATCAGAACTTTAATCGGGCGTGGCGCACTTATTGATGGCAAGTGTTCATATAACCCCGATAAAAACCCTGTAACGGAAATCGCCAATGGGCATTTAGTATTTGATGTTGAATTTATGCCTCCAACTCCGGCTGAACGCATAACTTTTGAAAGTTTTATAGACATCGAATTACTAAAATCATTGGGTGGTTAATGAGAGCCGAGATAAACACTTGGGGCGAACTTGCCATTTACTGCGAGGATTATGACATCTGTAAGAAATGCGCAAATAAGAAAAAATGCCCTTTGATACAAGCCATCAGTCAAGAGATAGTTATTCTTCATTACTCTGATGTAGCAATCGGGGAATGCGGATTATTTAGCGGATTTTCGGAAGGGTGAAGCGATAGCGAAACCCGTAAGAGCAAAAAGTCCGATGGAGTGTAAAAATTTCGATAGAAATTTTGGAACGGAATGAAGGACTGTGCGTACCCGAATAATCCAAGAAGAAAAGGAATAGGTTATGAGCAAAATCAAGATCAACAAACTTACAAATGCAAATGTTTATTTAAATGGCATAAATCTCCTTGGAAGAGCTGAGGAAGTTCAACTTCCTCAGATTAAACACAAACTCGCAGAACACAAAGCATTAGGTATGGTTGGTTCTGCCGAGTTTTTTTCAGGAATTGATAAATTAGAGTGCAAAATTAAATGGAATGCACTTTATCCTGAAGTATTACTTGCGTCAGCGACACCATTTACAGCCTCTATGATTCAGGTTCGTGCTTCTCTTGAAACTTACAACGGCACAGGAAGAATTGAAGAGGTTCCGGCTACGGCATTTATTATCGGAACATTTAAAGAATTTCCGCTTGGTACAATAAAACCGCAAGAAAATGCAGAGTATGAAACATCAATGTCAGTTACTTATGCAAAGCTCGTAGTTGATGGTGTGCCTTTATTTGAGATTGATGTTCTTGAAAACATCTACAAAGTGGGCGGAATAGATATGTTAACCAAATATAAGAAAAATATAGGAGCGTAAAAATTATGACAAAAACACTTTCATTACCATCAGGGAAAACTGCGACATTAAGAAAAGGAAGAGGTTTTGACCTTTTGCAGGCTCAACAAAAAGCAAAGACTTCGGAAGAAATTCCCTACGCACTTATTGCGGAACTTGCTGAAATAGACGGTCAGAAGTTAGTTTACGAAGATATATTAGAACTTGACTTAGAAGACGTTATTGCTCTTCAGGCGGAAATATCGGGAAAGTTTACGGAGGCGAAAGCCACAGAGGTAAAGGAAACGACTCAAAAACCTCTCGAACAGATAATTGCATAGATGTTTTGCCTGATTCTCAATCAATAATTCATTTATGCAAAATCACAGGGTGGCAGTATTCCGAGATCGGAAAAATGTCCATTCCCCAAATCGCATACTGGTGCAAAGAGGCTATTAAGTACACGAATAATCAAAATACGGAATTAGAGGAACAATGCTCGACACTATGATGAAAGTATCATTAACTCTTGTAGCCATCGACAAAATGTCGAGGGTTATTCGTGATGCGGTTTCAAAATCTGAAACGGAGTTTGACAAACTTCAAAGGAAAATAAATCAAACCTCTGAAAGATTAGATAAGCTCGGTCAAAATATGGCAAAAGTCGGTGCAGGATTTACTGCGGTCGGCACAGGTCTTGCATATAAACTCGGAATAACGGAAGCGATCCCCGAAGCCATAGCGTTGGAACATCAATTAAGAGAATTGGGGAACGTAGGACAATTATCAGGCGAGCAATTAAAAGAAATGGATGAAAGACTCGGCTCGATTTCAAGATATACAAACCAAAGTCGTGGTGAAATTGCAGAGGGTTTGAATGTTCTTGTTGCATCAGGTATTGATCCAACGGCGGCACTTGATTATATGAATGTTATTGGTCGAACGGCAACTGCCGCTCAAGCAGAAATCGTTGATATTTCAAAAACTGCTTTTGCGGTTACGGATAACTTAAAAGTAAACGTTAACGATTTGGGTAAAACGATGGATATGCTTGCTCAAGCAGGAAAAGAGGGGAGATTTGAATTAAAAGATATGTCTGCCGCATTCCCAAGTTTGACCGCAGGAGCGAGTATGCTCGGTATGAAAGGTGTGCCGGCAGTCGCTCAATTAGGTGCGGCACTTCAAGTCGCAATGAAAGGTGCAGGATCAGCTCCCGAAGCGGCTACAAACTTTGAAAGTTTCTTACAAGCAATAACTTCACCAATGGCGGTTAATAGATTTAAGGAATTATATGGTGTAAATCTTCCGGCATTTCTTAATCAGGTTATTTCAGAAAATAAAGATCCGATAGAAGAAATGGTCGTTTTAATTAATAAACTGACAGGTGGTGACGTATTCGCCGTGTCAGAAATTTTCAGAAATAAAACCGACTTGAATTTCTTAAAACCTATGATGCAAAACCTCGATGAATATCGAAGAATTAAAGCATCGGCTCTTGGTGCTGATGGCATTATGGATGAGGACTTTAACCATATGTTGGAAACCACATCAGAGCAATTCAAACTCTTAAAAATCAATATGAAAGAGTTAGTGTTCCCTCATTTACATAAACCAATTGAAAAAATAAACGAATTATTGACGAAGATAAACAAACACCCGATTTTACAAAAAGGAATCTTCTCTGCAATTATAGGAACGATCGGTGTAGGATTGGTTCTCACAACATTGGGAACAGCTTCTATCTTAATCGGAAAACTTGTTAAAGGATATGGTGCATTTTTAGGTTATGCAAGAGATTTAACTCCTGTTTTAGTTCAGAATTCAATAAAATTACTTGAATTTTTAGGATTAAACACGACCGCTCACAACCTCACTTTTGGCAGAAAAATTATGCAAGCCGGAAACCCTCTTGGCTTGGATATGAAAAACTTTTCACTTGGAAATGGTTTAATGGCAGACATTCGCCGTATCGATAAAAACTTAAAAGAAGGGATTATCAAAGGCTTTAAGGAACTGCCTGCAAATATATCAAAGTCAGGTGTTGCTCTTAAGGATTGGACTGTCACTTCAATCAGAGCAATTCCTGCTAATTTTACAAGAGGTTTAATTGCGTTCAAAAACGGTTTTCTTGGCATACCGGGAATGATTAGTAAGGCAATTATGGCATTTAGAGCATTTTCGGTTACTCTTTTAACTTCCCCGATTGGTTGGATTGCTCTTGCAATTGGTGCTGTCGTATTTGTGATTTACAAATATTGGAAACCTATAACTGCATTTTTCAGAGGTTTATGGAACGGATTAAAAGAGGGACTTCAACCTTTAATGCCTTTATTTAAAAGATTAGCCGTTGCACTTGAACCTGTCCTGAAACCTATAAAAGCAATAATTAACTGGTTTAAGAAACTCATCAAGCCTGTTGAGGACACAGGTGGTAAAGCAGAATCAATGGGATTGAAGTTCGGAAAAGCCATTGCAAGTGTAATTGTGAAACTTGTTGAACTCGTAACCAAAGCGGCAGAGTTCGGCAGAAAAATTGGCGATATGCTCGCCGGAGGAATTATTTCTAAATTTGCAAAAGTCAAAGAAGCAATTGGAAAAATGACTCAAATTATTAGAGATCACCTCCCACATTCTCCTGCCAAGACCGGCCCACTCAAAGACCTGAATAAATTAAAAATTATTGAAACTATTGTTTCAACAATGAAACCGGCACCGCTTGTAAATGCTATGAATAAGAATTTAGGACTTATGATTGGAGGAATCAGAGGAAACATTGGAAGAGTCGGAATCGGAGGCGGTGCATCTTTTGTTGTTAATTATTCCCCAACAATATCAATGCCGTCAGGAACAACAAAGGATGAATTCTCGCAACTCTTAAAAAGACACAAAGACGAGGTTGTTGCGTTATTAAAAAGAGAATTTGAACGGAAAGAGAGGTTGGCTTACTGATGTTCGCTCAATTAGGTGATATTCAATTCGATTTAATAACTTACTTTGACGGAATAAATTCAACCGTAACTTACAACTACGCAGAACACGAGCGAATAAACAACAAAACACTCTTACAGTTTATGGGCGAGAACCTGCAAGAGTTCACAATAAAACTGAACCTCCACTCATCTTTTTGTGTGCCGGAAGATGAAATCCTAAAAATAAGAACGGAAGCACAACTTGGAAAACCGCTTAAATTTATCAAAGGAAATGGCGAATATGTCGGAGCATTCGTTATCTCACAAATTCAAAAAACAACAGAACAAACAAGTCCTGAAGGTGATTTAATTGCGATTCAGGTTGAACTTCAACTTAAAGAATACGCAGGAAAAATCCCTGAAGACGAGGAAGAAGAAAAAGGACTCAAAAAAAGAGCGTAATAAATGACTGAATACTATTCATACATCACAAAAGACAACGACAGATGGGATTTGATCGCATATAAGTTTTACAAGAATCCGACAAAATATGAACCCATTATTCAGGCAAACCCTAAAGTCCCAATCACACCAATTTTAGAATCAGGAATCAGACTTAAAATTCCTGTCTTGGATGAATCAGAAACCATAAAATTTACACTACCACCTTGGCGGAAATAAATACAAATAATTGCACATTGAAAATTAAATAATAGGACTACATATCAAAGAGGTCTGCATGAGAACCTGTTGCGGTTGCATAGAGAATAAGATTATCATCTTCTTTTCGATATACCAAAAGCCAATCAGGTTCTATATGACATTCTCTGAATTCTCTCATCTCACCTTTAAGTTGATGATCTTTGTATTTTTCAGGCAAATCTTCACCTGAAAGTAAAATATCTAAAACGGTTTCAAGTTTAGAAATATCTTTGCCACGCTTTTTCATTAATTTTAAATCACGTTTCATGCGTGTTGTAAAAACTAATGTGTACATTACTAATCCTCCAGCATCGCATTAATGGCATCTTTAGCACTTGAATATGGCTTACTTAAATTACGTTTATTTAAAACATCATCCATAGCTTGTTTTAAAGAAGCATTAGGAATTTTTACATCGAACGGAAGTCCGCCTGTTTCAACAGACATAGTTAAAAATATTCTTATTGCGGTCGATGTATCCAGTCCAAGACTAATAAATAAGTCATCTGCCGCAGATTTTAAGAAATCATCTACTCTTAATTGAATTGTTTTAGACATAATTAAATCTCCTTAAATTGTACTTACATGTAATTACATATTACTACATTTGCAATAACTTTTCAATACCCTATTATTTAATTTTACAAAAAATTAAGGAAAAAATAATGTTAACCCCGATTTTTAAATTAGAATATAATCAAAAAAATATTACAAAGGATGTTTCAGACTATGTCCTTAATATTGAGTATTCTGATTTTGAACATGGACAGTCTGATGAAATAACCATCACCTTTGAAAATTCTGAAGGATTATGGAACGGTGCGTGGATACCGTCTAAGGGTGATGCACTTCGTCTTTTCATCGGTTATGCAGGGGAAAAATTATTAAACTGCGGAATTTTTGAAATTGATGAAATTGAACTTAATTCCCCTCCTGATATTCTTATGGTTAAAGGTCTTGCGACAGGAATTAAAAAGTCATTCCGTCAAGAAAACTCTATCGGGTACGAAAATAAAACCCTGCAACAGATTGCAAACGAAGTCGCAAAAAGGCACAACCTGACACTTGTCGGAGATATTGAAAATATAAAAGTTGAACGCATTACTCAAAACCACGAGAGAGATTTAACATTCCTGAAACGTGTCGCTGAAGAATACGGTTATATTTTCAAAATCGCAGAGGGCAACCTCGTATTTTATAAAACTGAAAAACTAATAAACGCAGATTCTGCCAAGATTTTATATAAGTCTGATTTATCAACCATCAGCTTAAGAGAAAAAACAAGCCACAATTATAAATCCGTTTCTGTAACATACAAAAACCCAAAGACAGGAAAAGTTGTCTCGGCTACTGCCAAGAATGACAAATGTGTCAAAGGTGACACTTTAAAACTTGACTGCCGCTGTGAAAATAAACAACAGGCTTTAATAAAGGCAAAAGCGGCACTTTCAAATGGTAACCACACGATTGAAGGGTCTTTATCAATGCCGGGAAATCCTTATTTAATCGCAGGACTTAATGTCGAAATAAAAGATGTCGGATATTTTTCAGGAAAATACCACATCACAGAGGCACACCACACCATTGATAAACAGATGGGATATGCAACAAATGTGGAGGTGAAAAATGCGTGAGCAGTGTGTGAAGACCGCAACGGCTTGCGTTGAGCAAGACGTGAAGGTCGTAACCGTTCTATACCGACGTAGGAGTTTTGAGCGGAGTGAAAAACTCCACAGGAGGAAAAAGTGTTAAGATTTGGAACTGTAACTTCAATAAATCCAAAAACCGCAAGAGCAAGAGTTCAATTTGCACAGGACAGTATGACTTCATATTGGCTTCCTGTTTTACAAAATAAAACTTTCAAAGACAAGTTTTATTCTATGCCGGCCGTAGGCGAACAAGTTGCGTGTCTTATGGATGAAAATTCAGAAGATGGGGTTATTTTAGGTGCAATTTATACAAGCGAAGATACACCGATAATTGAAACCGAAAAGCAAGTTTCTGCAAACTTTGAAGACGGAACTTTTGCGAATGTAGACAAAGAAACTCAAACGCTTACTCTTTCATTCCCGAATATACACTTAATAGGAAATATTACCCACGAGGGAACATTATCCAATTCTGCCGGCATTACTTCGAGTGCTGACATAACAGATAAAAAGTCCTCTATGCAAGCAATGAGAAATATTTACAACTCACACAAACACACAGGAAATCAGGGAAGTCCGACTTCCACACCTGATAAAGGAATGTAATGACTAAATTAAATGAAATTAAATATGTAGATTGGCAATTCAAACTCAACGGCATCGGCGAAGTCGCAGAAGGTGTTGAGGATATTAACCAATGCATTGCTTTAATCTTGAATACTCCAAAAGGTTCTGATCCGCATAGACCGACTTTTGGATCAAACATTCTTAAATATATTGATTATCCCGTTAATATTGCAAAGGCAAATATTATCAGAGAAACTATTGATGCAATTTCAATGTGGGAAACAAGAGTTCATGTAAACTCAGTCCTGTTTGATGTTGAAGGCTCAAATATAAAAATAAAAGTACAATGGACTCTTAACGGCTCATCTACTAAAGGAACAGCGGAGGTGACATTATGACAACAAGACTCCCTGAACCTAATTTTATCGAACGTGATGCCGATAAAATAACTCAAGAATGGATTAGTCTTTATGAGGAAAAGACAGGCAAAACTTTACAGCCTGCACAGATTGAAAGACTCTTAATTGATGTCGGTGCTTATAGAGAAAATCTGCTCCGAATTAAAATACAAGAGATTGCAAAGTCTAATCTTTTAACCTACGCACCAATGGAGGTTTTGGAACATTTGGCAGAACTTGTCGGGGTTAAAAAATTAGAAGGGAAATATGCTAAAACAACAATAAAATTCTCTTTGAACGAAACTTTGAACTTTGATATTCCGATTCCAAAAGGTACTGAAATTGAAACTGAAGATGGGAAATATACCTTTGCAACAGATGACGATACAAACATTCTTGCCGGCACGTTATCAGCAACAATTGGTGTAACTTGTGAAGAAACAGGCGAGGGTGCAAACGGTTATGCTATCGGAAAAGTAAATAATCTTCTGACACCTTTATCCTATGATGTTGATGTTGTTGAAAGCATAACAGTTACAGACGGCGGTGCTGATGAAGAATCAGAGGATAGTTTAAGAGAAAGAATTAGACTTGCTCCTGAAAGTTTCTCTAATGCAGGAAGCAAAGGTGCTTATAGATTCCATACATTATCTGCTCATCAGTCTGTAACAGATGTTGAAGTTTTATCTACATCGGCAGGAGTTGTTGATATTTATCCTTTGACAGCAACAGGAAATCCGACACCTGAAATGATCCAAATAATAACTGATTATTTGTCAGCAGATAAAGTCAGACCGCTTACTGATAGAGTCGTGGTTCACGCTCCTGAAAAGATAGATTTCACAATAGTTGCGAATTTGACTTTATATCTTGATGCTGATGCTGATGCCGTTCAAAAGTTGGTTAATGAGCGGTTAAAAGAATATAAAGAAGAGATGTCCTCAAAGTTAGGGAAAGACATCGTTCCTACTCAAATAATCGCCATTTTAAATTCGATTTATGGTGTTTATAAAGTTGAATTATTATCTCCTGCGTATCAGATATTATCTAATAATCAATGGGCAAATCTTGAAAGTTTTAATATTTCAATTGGAGGCAGAGCGAATGAGTAGCGGATTTTGGCAAGAGTGGAGCGGTAGCGGAACTCGTCCTTGTGAGCATTTTGACGGAATGGAGCAATCCGATAGGATTGCGGAAAGGAGTGCAAAAAATGCGAACTGCCAATAATCAAAGAGATAATCTGTCACCGATAGCTGATATATCTTCACAAACTTTTGATGACTTGTTCGCACGTTTTCAGGAATTAGACACAGAATGTCTGCTTGTATATCTCTTTGACAAAGTTGAAGAATCCGCTTTAATTCACTTGGCAGAGCAATTCCATATTACAGGCAACGAGGGTTGGGCAGGATGCACAACCGTTGCAGAAAAAAGAGATTTGATTAAAAACTCTTTGAATTTGCACAGGTTCAGAGGTACAAAATATTCTCTTGTGCGTGTACTTGAAATTTTAGGATTGAACGGTAAAGTTTCAGAATGGTTTGAATATGGCGGACTGCCTTACCATTTTAGAATTTCAGTTGAAATGAATGACAAAGCATTTGATGAGTTTACGGAACAACAATTACTCGACCTTATAACCGCAAATAAAAATGTCCGTTCACATCTTGAAAGCCTGATTATTCATTTAATCAGCACAACAACTCAAATGTACGCAAGTTATACAACAACGAGCGAGGAAGTAACCGTATGACAAAGGAATTTTATTCAATAATAACCGATATCGGATTGCAAAAAATCAACGAGGCTCTTAATGACGGCACTAAATTAGACTTAAAATATATTGCCGTTGGAGATTCAAATGGTGCTTATTATGAACCTGATCCGGCACAAACAAAATTAAAAAATGAAAGATTCAGAACAGAGATTACGGAATTAACACAACTAACAGCTAAGGCTTTAGTTCCTACATCTGTAGGTGGTTTCTATATGCGAGAATTTGGGATATTTGATTCCGAAAATAATCTGTTGTTGGTGGGCAAGCAGCCTGAAACATATAAACCGTTGGAAACACAGGGAAGTTTTAAGGAATTATGGTTAAAAGTTGTAATTATTGCAATTAATCCCGAAGTTATACAAATCAATGTTGATCCGACAATTCAAATGGCAAGTCAAGACTGGGTAAATAATTTATTTAACGGTCATACACACCCCGATTTAATGCCGATTTGGTTGTATGACTCAAATGGAAACGGCATTGTTGATACTTGCGAATATATTGACGGCGGTACATTTACAGACGGAAATAATTTGGAAGTTCCACAACCGCCAAATGTACCTCAATTAATTATGAGTACAACTATTTATGACAAGAACGGAAACGGCATTGTTGATGAAGCAGAAAAAGTTGATGCCGGAGAATTTTAATCAAGAAAGGAAATAAATTTATGGGACTTTTACAAATCAAAAGAGGTTTAGCCGAAAATTTACCTGTTGAAGCAGAAGTAGGAGAATTACTTTTCACAACGGATACAAAAAAATTCTATGTCGGTAATGGTGCGGGAAATGCTTTGACAGAGTTTAATAATGCGGCTCAATTAGCAAACTTTTTATTACAAAAAGCGGAAAAAATTCACACCCACACCGCTAGTGAAACAACTGATTTTGCTACCGCCGTTGATACAAGAATTGCAAATCAAAAAGGACAGGCAAACGGCTTGGCAACACTTGATAATTCGGGGAAAATACCAAATGCACAAATCCCTAATGTATTTAAGGAAGCCGCCGTTGTAGATAACATTACCCAAAGGGATCAATTAAATGCGTTTTCGGGTTTACACGCATTAGTTATAGATGCTTCTGCTGATTCAACAGTCGGGGCAGGTGGCGGTGCCGAATATGTTTATAACGGTACAAAATGGGTAAAAATATCTGAATTTAATAATTTAGATACCCTTGTTGATTGGTCTGGAATACAAAATAAACCTAGTTTTGTCGGTAATTTATTAGATTTAGAAGATTTTCCTAATTCCTTTGAAAATGAGGGTGGAAATCTTTTGTGCGTACTTCCTGATGAAAGCGGTATCGGTTTTGTTGCTCCGCCGTCAGGCGATTTTGACGGAGGTTTGTTCTAATAATGGGAACAAATATAAGAATTAGACGAGGTAAAAAAGCAAATTTACCGACATCTGCTCCAAGCGGTATGCCATTATGGTGTGAAGATACGCAAGAACTGTATATCGGAACAGGAAACGGAGTCCAAATAATTCATACCTACAATGCTGATACTGTGGACGGTTATCATGCCAGTTCTTTTTTACAAGCTTCAAAACAATTTACCATAGTTTCGGGTACAAATTCTGCAACAACATCTTATGTTTACCCGCCAAGCGGTTTTACTATGAGTAATTTGGTTGCTTTTATACCAAGCATAAGAACTATTTATTTTAATGGAGATGTCGATAACAACGATAGTTTATATTGTCATTGGAGTACTGATTCAAGCAAAATTACGGTTAAATGTTATAACTCCGAACAAAGATCTACCCCAACTTGTAATTGGCTTGCAGTTTGGAGGAAATAATTATGAATTATTTACTAATTGAAAATAATGAATTAGTTGGTGTCTGTGATTATGAACCTAACACAGGTGATGATGATATTAATGTGGTTACATATTCGGGTAATATTCCACAAGAAAGAATTTTGTATTTAAACGGAAAAATTGTTGATAAGGATAATTATGTTTTTATCAATAACAAATATGTTAAAAAAACAAAGGCAATAACTGACCTTGTAAATACAAATTATGAATCAAAAAAATATCTTAATGATACAGATTGGCTTGTTATAAGACATAGAGATCAACTTGATTTAAAACAACAAACATCTTTAACACAGGAGCAGTATTTAGATTTACTTACAAAACGACAAGCCGCAAGAGAAAAGGTTGTTGAATATGGCGAATAAATTACAATTCAAACGAGGTTTAAAATCAAATCTTCCAAGTTCGGCTGATGTTGGAATGCCACTATGGTGTACTGATACACAGGAACTTTATATTGGAACAGGAACAGGTGTAGCAAAAGTCGGAGGATCAGAAAATAGCGGTTCTTCAAATTCTGATACTTATTCAAAATCAGAAATAGATTCAATGTTTGCAGATATAGAAACACTTTTGGGAGAAATCTAAATGTCAATAGCAAGTGAAATTCAAAGAATAAAAAATAATATCGCAAATGCTTATTCTATTTGTAATGATAAAGGGGCAACAATTCCCCAAAATCAAAATAGTTCAAATTTAGCAAATTGTATAAACAGTATTTCAGTTGGTTCGGGAGGTTCTAATGTTGATTTGAAACCTCTTATAAAAAAGGCTTGGGGTTGGACTTCACAAAACACAGGAAAAACTTATTTTGTCAGCAGAAGAACAGACGGAACATTTCAATTAATGGGGGCAGGTAACTTCAAGACCCTTGTTAAAAATTTTTCTACAAATTATATGTCGGGTTATTATTTATATATATTAGACGGTCAATTTTATTATCGAAATACAAGTACAAATGTTTTTACAAAATGCGAATGTGATATTACTGACTGGATTGGATATACAACAGTCGGTATAAATTCGCTTGCTATAAGAGCAGACGGTTCTTTATATTATATTACGGTTAATACTTCAACTTTTAAAGTAACAGCAACGCTTATTGATAATACAGGGGTATGGACTAAATTGGCAAGTTTTTATACAAGTCCCGGAACTTATGGCATAAGAAACGGGCAATTATGTGTCATTAACCCAAGTCAAAAAACATACACAGTAAAAGATAGCAGCGGAACTTGGACTGATGTTTGTTGTTTAAGTTATGGTGTAAGCGGATATGGAATAAAAGACGGAAAAATTTATTATATCGCAATTAGTACAGGTGAAACAACACAGTTAAGTGATGAAGTTGGGTTTACAGCCGTTTCCGGTGATAGTTATGGTTTGGCTATCTGTAACGGTGCATTATATTCATTATCAGGAACAAGAGCGGCAAAATTATTGGATAATACTCAAACTTGGGTAAAACTTGGCGGTTCCCAAAATGCCATAACCTCGACAGGTAAACTGTATTATACATCTTATGGTTCAAGTATTCAACAAATAGGAACTGATACAGGCTGGACTGATGTTTGCGGACAGAGTTCGGGGGTTGCTATAGCATTAAATAATGGTAATGTATATAGAAATTTATCAAATAATAATTTAATACAAATAACTTTTGACGGTGATATAACCCAAATTGACGGAGTTATAAGTTCAATGACAGACGCATACCGAACATGTGCTGTTTTTGTTTCAAATAGTCCAAGAAATAAAAATATTTATACTACTGCTTATCCTGATAGTAATTCAATGATATATTTTGATGCAAATTTAACCGTAGGTTTAATTTATCCAATAAATTCAGTTGATTCAAATTTTGCATTTATTGAAACATTTCCTAAAATAGACGGGAATTTTCCAAAATATTACAGAAATTCAAGTATTGATACCACATTTACACAAACTCCGAATGAAAATGTAAGAACTGAAAATTTAATAAATATTTTAGAAGGAAATTAACTATGACTATTTACCACAAACTTATTCATGGCAATATGCTGAACAATTATGAATTAGGTGAAATAACCCTTGAACAAGCATTAGAACAGGGTTACAAACCTTTAATTCAAGCTAAAAGAGAAGAAAACAAGGAGTACGATATTGCGTATTCTGAAGATGAAACTGCGATTTATGAAATATTAACTGAAATTGAAAGGAATACCCCAAATGACATCATTAACGAAAATATGCCTGCATTGGACGGCGGGGAATTATAACCCTTGCCAACAGGATTTAAACTCATATCATTTTTTAATTGATAATAACGGAAAAATTTATTTTGGATCACATTCTCCGGAAGATAACTTAAATTGTTATGACGGAAAATATGCGGCTCATTGTGGCGGAGGTAATACTGGGTGCATTGGTTTATCCGTCTGCGGAATGGCAGGATTTAATTTATCAAAAAAACAAACGAAATATCCGCTGACACAAAAGCAAATCGAAACACTATGCTGCTTGGCAGCGTATTTGTCGGTCAATTACGGAATTTTAATATCCGAAAAATCTGTTTTCACACATTATGAATTCGATCGTCAAAAGTCAAAACCTGAAGGCAAAATAGATATTACTTATCTGCCGTACTTGCCAAATTTACAAATAATCAGAATCGGCGGTTATCTCAGGAACAAAGCCGAATGGTACAGAAAAAAGATTAAAGAAGGAAAGTATAAGTTAGAAAAGAAAGGAAGTTATTATGAATTTATTTGCGTTTGTTAAATCTTGGAAAGATTTTAGTTTTTTATGGAGTCTTCTTCAACCGTTTATTTTGAAACTTTTGAAAAAGAACGTTCCAACATCAATCACAAAGTTGTATGAGAATCTTGCAAAATACACTCAGCCGGCACTCGACAGTTTGTATAAATTAAAAGTCAAGATTAAAGAAACCCCGTCTGAACTTGATGATTATTGTTTCGATCAAGGTGTAACAGCCATTGAAACATTTGCAAATTATCTCTTGGGTGAAGTTAAAAATTTAAGAGCATAAGGAGGATTTAATGACTTGGCGAGATTTACTTAATGTACAAAATGTTGAAAAAGGATTTTTTCGCTCCTCAAATTCCTACGGGATACCCGACATCAGAAAGGATGAGTTCGATATAAAAGAACTCATCCCATATCGGGTAGATTCAAGACGAAATGGAACGGCACACTTCTTTCTTGATGATTATAGATTCGAGCGTTGTTGGAAATGGGCTGACTCTCAAATCCCCGAATTAAGAAAATATGACGGCGTTTTGTCTCCTGATTTTTCTATGTACACAACATACCCTAAAGCATTCCAAATATGGCAGGTTTATAGAAACAGATGGTGTGCCGCATTTTGGCAAGCACATGGGATTAAAGTTATCCCAACAATAAGTTGGTCAACGGAAGATAGTTACGACTTTGCATTTTTAGGAGTCGAAAAAGGCTCTGTGGTGGCTGTTGGAACGGTCGGGGTACTAAATGACGAGTATGCTAAAAAACTGTTCTTGGATGGATTTAAGGAAATGTTGAAAAGACTTGAACCTAAAGAGGTTTTAATTTATGGAAACAGACTGGCAGAGCTTGATGAATATAAAAATATTCGTTGGTTCGAGCCATACATGAATAAATTTAACGATATTAAAAAGAAAGGAGCATAAAATGGGTGGTCGTGGATCAAGTGGCGGAAGGACTGGTGGAGGAGGTTCAATTTCCACCACAAAGGCTTCTAAAAATACAGCTAATAATGCAACAGAGTACATGTTTGAGAAATCGGAACTTGAACAATTGCCATTAAATATTTTAAAAGAAATGAAATATGCACAGGTAAACAAATCAAGGAATAATGATATTGCAATCCAAAGAGGGAAAAAAGATATTCAAATTGATGAATTTATTATAAGGGACAAACAGTTAAACGCTGAAGAAGAAAATCGTTCCTTATATAAAGGTGAAATTGAACCATATATTGAAAGAATGAAGCAAACTAAAAAGAAATTGGCGCAAGCCCGAAAAGATGCCAAAGTTTTATACAGTAATATAGTTCATATTGAGCGACAGATTAAGAAAAAAAGTAAGAAGAAAGGAAATTAGCTATGGGCGGTCGTGGTTCAGGAGGTGGCAGATCAGGTGGAGGTGCAAGCAAATCTGCTTCAATTTCAAAAGAAACTGAAAATAAAATCAATAATTTATTGAATCAATCATATAAATATGAAGATGATGCCTTTGAATTCAATAATAGAGCCAAAGGCAATATGGCTATGGCAATTGATTATCGTAAAAAAGGAAAACCTAAAACGGCTCAAAAATACGAGGAATATGCAAAAGAAGAATTAAAAAAATCAAAGCAAGCAGAGAAAAAAGCAAAAGAATTAAAGAAAGAAGCAAATAAACTTGCTCCGCAGGAAGTTGTAAATATTCCTCGTTCATACAGTTACAGAGGCGAGCAGGGTTCAAGGAGTGTTTATAAAAGCCTTCAAACCGCCAAAGAACATTGGAAACAAAGAAAAGCCGATACGGTAAGTACGGCTTATGCTGATTCTCCGACAATAGTTAAATCCCCAAAAGGTGGTTATAGTGTTGTTCCTCATAAAATTGCACGAATAAATCAATTAAAAGAAATCAGTCCTTATAGAATCCCAGACGGGGATTAAAGAAAAATCGGAATTTCCGATTTTTCTTTTGTGTCTTAATGATACAAAATGTCAAGAATGACTTTAATTTATTTTATTCCCAATCGATGAATGTGACTGTAGCGACTTGGTGGCAGAGGGCATAAGCGATAGCGAGCCCGTTTAATGCCACCAAGTCAAGATAAATAAAAAGGAGGTCACTATGACAGAAAAACTTACACCAATTGAAATTCTTAAAAACAAAAAGAATTTTTCAGAATTTATTGAGGATTTTAATCCTCCGACAGTTATTAATACAATGGCTGAGTATCCGCAAGCAGACGGAAAAGTCATTATAAAAATAGCAGAGCTTACTCAGAATATGGATACTTTAACAAATTTGCTTGGCGATCCATTAATCACAAACTTGGAAAATTTGCCATTTATTACTTGGTTTATAACTAATGAAAAAGAAAATATTTTAAATACGGTAAAAACAATTAATAAATATGCCGCTAAGGGGTTCGGAATCTTTATTTTTAAAGTCTTTTTAAATGAAGATAAAATTGATGTTAAATGTATTTTAAAACCTGAAATAAAAAGTATCGGAGGAATAGCAAAACAATACCAACTCTCATATTGGAAAGAATTTAATAAAATAATCATTGAAAAAAATTTAGGGTGGAAGATAAGTCCTAAAACTCAACATTGGCAATATTTACCTATCGGAAAACGTGGTGTCAGTATTATGATATCAGTTAATACACAGGATAAAATTATTGGTGCAGATTTGATTATAAATTATGATGTATCAATTTATAACTACTTATATTCGCAGAAAGACGAAATTGAAAAAGAACTTGGAACATTGGATTGGGTGCATAAACTAAATAATAAATCCTGCCGAATAAGAAAATCTATTCCTGCTGATATTACAGATTCAAGTAATTATAAAGAAATAATCGAAAAGCATATTGAATTAACAATTCAGTTCAAAAATACAATGTCAAAATTCTTAAAATAAAGTATTAGACAATCGGGTAATGTACACATTGATAATAAAAATATAGGATAATATAAAATGGGACAAAAATATATTGTAAAAAATAAAAGAACAAACGAAAGATTGGAACTGACTTTGGAGGAATTTCAAAGCAAGTTCCATTTTGAATTACAACAAGCTTTTAATAATTACAAAAATCAAGAAAAACAAAAAGATATGTTATTGCCATCTTTTATGCATAAAAACAGAGATTATAAATCTGATTTTTATTTTGACTTACGGTGGAATTTTAATAATCATCAGACTTCATTATGGTATATTGACCGGATTATATAAAAAGAGGCTTATCCCAAGCGGTACTAAAACCACTTTCTTGGGCATTCCCCTTAATATTATCTATTATTTATTTTCAATCTTTATATGTGTCGAAATGATACTGAATAGTCTGCAATGACTTGAATTACAGACTATTCAGAGCGATGAATGTGTTGTGAGCAGATAAAACTGAAAGGACAACATTATGAAAACAATTTACGATTACAGAAACAACTTAAACCTGATCAACGGATGCGAAATCAGCAAACAAGATTTTGAAAAATTATTTACTAAAACAAACGAAAAAATCAGATTTACTTTTAACGGATGGGATGGTAAATCTTACGATGGTGAAAGCAGAACAGCAAGAGTATTAAAAGCTAACATTAAAGATTTAGAAGATACAAAATTTGTAAAAGTTGGAAAAAGCATTCATTACGTTGGAGAATCAATGATATTAGATAAAACAACAGGAAATATAAACCCTGATGCAAATTGGTTCGTTGATGTTAAATAGTAAAGGAGTATAAATTATGGCAGTAGAAAAAGATAGAACATTATTTGGAACAAAAGTCTTTAATTACCAAACAAAAGAACAAGGTATTTTACTCTATACTTGGATTAATGTATTTGCTGATGGGAAAGTGATGTTTGCAACTTGTGTAAATCAAGACGGCAAAAAATATAATGTCCCGATGGACTTAATAAATCCAATAGAATAATTTATCTGAAGATTTTAATATAATCTTCAAATACGAAAAATCTGTTTCTGTTAAATCCTGTTTTTTCGTGTAAAATACCAATTTCAACAAAAGTTTTGATTAAAGCATTAGCAGAAACAACAGAAATATTTAAATCCTGCGCAACAGTTTTAGCATTCAATTTTGGTTTTGAATATAAAAGTTCAACTAATCTTTGTCCGTTTATTGCTTTTTTTCCTATGCTATTTATTTTGTTTTCAACATCTTTTTTTAATTTGATAATATTATCAAAAGTTGAAATACTGTTTTTTGAGGTTTCAATAATACCGTTTAAGAAAAACTTTAACCATTGAGTAATATTATTTGTTTGTTTAACCATAGCAAGTGAGTCATAATATGACATTCTATTTCTTTCAAAAAAGTCTGAAATATATAATACAGGTTTATTTAGTAATCCTGCACTTATCAAATAAAGAATTATTAATAATCTGCCGGTTCTGCCATTTCCATCTAAAAACGGGTGAATGGTTTCAAATTGGTAATGTACGATTCCGGCTTTAATAATTTCAGGGACATTATTATCTTCATTATGTATAAATTTCTCTATATCTGAAAGTAAATCCGGCAACATATTTGGTTCCGGCGGAATGAAGAAGGCATCTTTTAGGGAAGAACCGCCGATCCAGTTTTGAGTTTTACGAATTTCTCCCGGCGTCTTATGTTCCCCACGAACTCCTTGAAGTAATATATTATGTGCTTCTTTTATCAAACGCATTGAAATGGGTAATTCATTTAACCTGTCTATTGAATAATGAATTGCTTGTATATAGTTTTGCACCTCTTGCCAATCATCTTTTAATTCAGGTTTTATTTGCTCCGCCGGAGATATTGCATCGTCAAAGGTTGTACGAGTTCCTTCTATTCTGTTTGAATTTGTAGCCTCTTTTGTAGCATACATTTTTATAAAGAAATCAATATCGGGAATTAAATCAGCATAAGAATTTAATTTGCCAAGCCACAAACTTGCATCTTGAAGTAATGATGATAATTCTTCAAGTTTCCAATCAATGTCATCGTTTATAAATGTTGGTACAAAAGGTTTGTAACCTTTATGTAATACATATTTACCTGCCTTAAAATCCTTCATTATATTTTTCCTTAATTAAGTTTATTCTATTTAACTTAATTATAACATGTTTATATTTAACTTTCTACATTTTAAATAAAATATTTACAATTTAATCAAAAATGTCAAATGTTTTATTTAGCTGTTGCGGCAATAAAAAATTAAATCTGTTTTCAAATTCTGTAACTTTATGAAAGCCTATATTTTTACTTATTATATTAAGTTGTACATTTTTATCTAACATTAATTTTATATGTGTGTTTAGTAATTTATCATAATTGTCTATTTTTACATCTTTGAATAATTGTCCTTTGCTTTTCTTCGGAATTTTATTAAATAATAGTTTCGGTAGTTTTAATGTTCTGATTTTATACTTTGCACGAATACTTTCTACTCGATTTCTGAAAGTTGTTTTAGTTATATTTACAGTTTTATTTGTGTAATCTATGTCTGAATAATCTAATGCTTTTAATTCAGCCGGTGTAATTCCTGTCCCTAAAATCCATAATTCTTGAATTCTATCGTTATTCATTATTATGTCATATATTTGATGTTGGTTTAAAACTCTAAATTCTAAAGAAGGGAGTATGGTTTCTTGAGTTGAAAATTTAAGGTTATCGTTGTCAGAATATTTTTTCATAATTTTTTGTAGTAATGCGACAAACCTTTTGATGCTTGCTACCGAATACCCGTCTGCCAACATTTTACTTTGATAAATAACTAATGTGTCTTGCGTTATATCTTTAAATTTATAAGTTCCAAAAAATGGATACAAATGATTTTTAATATATCCTCTTGAGCATATAGATCGATTATCTTCTTTGTTTTCTAACTTCATTAAATAATCGTCAAAAGCATCTTTTACTTTTTCATAGATTTTTTTATTTGTTTTTATGGGGATTAAATCTTTATATTCAGGAATATAAACTTCTACAGTTCTTTTCTTTTTAATATATTCTGAAGAGTATCTTTTATTTATCGCTCTATGAAAAGATTTGTCGCTGGGTATAATCTCATCCGGATGTTTGCTTTTAAGTATTTCCCACGCTATTCGCACAGAATATTGCTTAGGAGTCAAATAAATTTTTTCAAATTCATCTAACAAGTCGTCTGAAACACAAGATTTTTTGTTTGAAAGATTATATGCTTTCATTAATCCTGATAATCCGTAACGGGCATATTGAGATTTCCACCTGACATAAGAACTGTAACTTATGCGGTAATTCGGATTTTGTGCGGCAATTTGATTTAACATCTTTTTTAATTCATTACCCCGAAGTCCATTTGTTAATTTAAATATATTTAAATATTTTATTATATGATGTTTATTGTATTCTTGTGCATCATCAAATAATTTTTGTTGTTGTGAATCACTAAATAGAGAATCAATATCAAATTTAAAATTAATTTGAGACATGTTGTCTTTCACCAAGATATTATTTAATTTAGTTGTAGATACTTTGTATATAGAACTTTTTAGAATACTGTAATTCTTGTATTTCCCATTTTTACAGCTTTGGGTAACATATTCACCCTTTTTACATTTTCTGCGAATTGTTTCAGGAGCAAATCCTGTTAAAGCAACAGCTTGTTCTAAACTGATCCATTTCTCATCTGAAGTTGGATCAATTTTGTTATCAGAATTATCTTTATTCATTGCAAATAATATTACTTTAGGAATATAAGCATATTCTGTGTCTGATATTTTTTTGATAGTTTCTTCAGTAATTAATTCTTGAATAATCTCTTCAACTTTATTATCAGGCATTTCTAATATACTTGCGATTTCATCAAATGTAAATCTACTGAGCTGTTTGCATAGTTTCTTTATCTGCTGTTTCATCGTTTAATATCTCCTTAATTATTAATTCATCAATGGAATTTAATCCGTTCGATTTTGCAAAACTCTCAGCCTTATTTATTATTTTTACAATTTGTCTGAATCTGTTAACATTTGAATAGATACATTTTATAGCACAATCAGTCATTTCTATTTCTGATAATTCTTTAATAATGCCAATCATATCAGTTTTTGTAAAAGGTTTAAATTGAACAATTTCGGATAATCTGTCATATAAATGCTTAAACTTTTTTATTCTTGATTTTGCATTTGACATCCCTACTAAAATAATAGGAACATTCGTTTTATCGTGAATGTCCCTTAATGTTTCGACTGCTCTTGAATCAATAGTTAAATAATCGACTTCATCAACTATAATTACTTGTGGATCGGTTAATAGATTTCTTACTATTATTTTGAAACAATCTGCTAATCTAATACAGCTTATCTCTCCCATTTCGTCTAATATTTCATTTAACAACCAACGAGCCGTCATTAGTTGAGTACAACGAATTAGTATTGCATTATTTTTAAATGCCCACCAATTTATCGTTTGTGTTTTACCTAATCCCGGCTCACCATATACAAGTCCCATTCCGGGAACTCCTTCCGCTCGATTTTGTAGATTATTCATCATAGTAATGAATCTTTTAACATTGTTTGTTTTTACAAATACTTTCTTCATATTGCTCCTTTCTACTTATAGATTTCCTTATATTCATCAGATTTTATATAGTTTTCAAACCAAGTTCTATCTTCGGGATTTATACAACCGTAATTTATATGCCATTCATAGCGTTCAAAATTGCTCTTGAATAAAGGTCGAGCGACTATGGAAGTCTTAATTTTAGGTTGAAATTCCTGTTCTTTTTGTTTCTCCGGCTGAACAGTTATTTCTTTTATAGGTTCTATTTTTTTGAATTTCATATTGTCTAATAATTCTTTTTCAATAAAATCAATATCTTCAAGATTAAAATGTTCTCGAACTGCTTTTATAGTTTTCTTTCTTAATTTGTGCTGTTTTTCTATTTTTTGCTTGTAATCCTCAATATCATTAATATCGCCCATTTGATGTGCAAGCGGATGTGTCTCTGTTACACGATATGCTTTACAAATAAATTCACCTTTGAGGGTATAAACTTTGATATATGAAAGGTCAAATAAGCTGTATTTAATTACTGTTTTTTCTCTGACTCCATATAGTGCTTCGTCAAAATAATCAGCTTTTAAGAATCTGATTCCATTTCTTCCGATATTCTTCATTTCCTGCGCCATCATCAAATCGTCAAGCATATTTTCATCAATATTTTGTTTATCAACTTCATCTAAAACTTCTTTTATTGTTTTTGTTTTATCATTCGGGCAGGGCTTTGAATGATACATCTCAAGCCATTTATCTATCATCATCCGAGTCTGTTCAATTGTCGGAGTAAAGCCATATTTTTCATGGATTTGTTTGTGTAATTTTTCATTTCGCATTAAATGCGCCGGCTTATTTTCTATTGATGTACCTATATAACTTGGGACTAATTTTTCAAATTCTTCCTGAAATTCTAAAAAGAAACGCTCGATAACTTTAGCACGAGCGTTATATGGAGTGGCATAAACAGGCTCTATTCCGAGCCTTTTGTAAACTCCTGTGAATCCAAGTTCCTCAAACTTTTTATCTCCGTTGAAGAACTTACTTTTGAAAGCTCTACCATTATCCTGATAAACAAATTGAGGAATGTGATCCAAGTTTAATATTGCATTACGAAGAGCCGATGCAATATTTTGCGTACATTCTTCAAGCATTATGTCATACCCAACAAGGGCTTCTGACTTCCAGTCTAAAAATCCGATTAAAGTTGCTCTGCATCCTTTACCTGTAAAAGGGTTTATTACTTGGAAGTTGAGGTCATGACCGTCGGCAATTAAAACTTGTGCCGGCTTTAATAATTTTGCGTTTCTTACGATATATGGCGCAACTTTATCCTTTAGTGCTTTTTCTCCATGTCGGGCAAGTGTCCATTTGTCAAAGTTGTTATCCCTGAACCATTCAGCGTATCTTCTGAACGTTACATCTTTCGGAAGAATTTCATAACCACGCTCTTTTAATATATGTTTTGTAAGTGAAATTGACTTCCCTATTGAAAATGCGCTTGGTGATAATAAAATCTGTATAAAAATTTTTATTTGTTCTTCATTTAGGGTTGTTCGGTATTCTTTTCGAGTTGAATATTTATATTGTCCGACTAAGCAAGTCCAATCGCCATTGTAACCTAATAATTTGCGCCATCGATATAATGAACCAACCGATATTTTACCTGTTATATTATATAGTTCAGGATACAGAGTTCCTGTATTATATAATGTTATAAATTGTTGATCCGCTCTTTTATTTTTATAAATCGGATCTAATTTATTCTTCTTTTTATTAGATTTAAAATTGTTTCTAAAACCAAGCCAATTATTAATTATGTCATATTTTGCAAGTGCTTGTTTTTTCTGTTCTTCGGAGATTATTTTTTCCTGTTTTACTTTTAAATTATTTAATTCAATAATTTTGTTTCCGTCTGATTTAAAATCATTGTAATATTCCTGAATATATTTAATTTGTAATTCTTCTTCCAAACTGCTTAATTTAATCTTATATGATTTTCCTCCACGAGTATTTTCCGTTCGGTATTCATATTTATTAATTGATATTCTTACGGCTCTTTTTGTAACACCTTTTAATTTTGCTAATGTTTCAACATCAATCCAAGTATTTTCGGTTTGAATGTTATTTAATATGCTGTTTTCCATTGAATTCTCCTTTGAGCTATTCGATGTTAGACTGAATGTTCTCAAATTGGAACTCATTTAGGGGGAAATGTATTGTTTTGTGTCTGAATTTATCTAAAATTTAAGAGGTTTCAATTACATCTTTTTTTAATTTTCGATTACCTGCGCACTAATTTTTGTATTCTAAAAGCGAAATGTTGAAATTTACCCCAAAATCTCTCGCAAAATCTTCCCTGTTAAGGGTTTTAGTTTAGTATGATGTAAATGACAGAAAGTATTGAAATTTTATAAAAGGTAATTGAAACGAGAGGGAAGTTGTTTCCCACTAAAATCGGGAAAGTTATCGTTTTTATTGGATTGTAAACAGTTCCGGCTTTCGTGGGAAGTAATTAAAAAAGGTAATTGAAATGTCCGATTTGGATCAATACCCAAAACCCCGATAAAATCTATATTAAAAGGCAATTAAAAAGGATTTAAAACGGATTTTTAGGTAATTGAAAACGGACTTTTCGGACTTTCAATTACTTATTTTCAATTTTGAGGGAAATGGCTAAAACTCAAACACAACGGGGCGAATAGTAAAAATCGTTCAATTACTTTTTTTCAATTTGTCCTGTTTAGTTATACACTAATTATTAAACAATTTCCGACTAAATAAAATCAAAATTAAACTTGTTTAATTTGGTTGTCCGACTTGTTTAATTTTAACTGTCTATTTATATCCACTTTTCTCAATTTCAATTTTGTTTTTCTCAAACTCAATGACAATTTTTTATTTTTGTTATAATAAAAATGTTGGTGATTATTAAAAATGTTTTGATTAAAAAATCCAAAAATAATCATCTCAGGTGTAAGAAATAATCATCTGAAGTGTGTTTTTACAATTTACGTCATTGCGAGGGCAAAAGTCCGAAGCAATCCAGCTTTTGCCGATTTAAAGAGGTCGGAAGCAAGTTGACTCAAACTACTCCAAAAGTGACTTTTCTTGCACTTTTTTACTCATTTTTTGCACTATTCTTGCACACTTTTGCACAAATTTGCACTAAAAAGTAGGGTTGACTTTAGTCAACCAAAATATATCGGTAGACTGAAGACTACCCTACATACTTTTAATTTTGCGTTCTTCCTGATAAAATGTCTGAAACTTAATTATATTTACCTCATAGCCAAGTCCAATATAGCCATTTTAGACATTTTTATTAGGATTTTTTTTATTTGTGATAAAATATGGGTATGAACGTATCGCCAATTAGGATAAAAAGTTATAATAATATTCAATTCAAAGGTAATACTAATCCTAAAGCCATTTTGGTAAAGCAGGCTGATGTTATTAAAGAACTCAACATTGATACCGGAACTAGTTATATTGCAGGACTAATGCGTAAGCCTCAAAATGTTGAGTATAAACCTTTCTGGGTAGATTTATGGGAAAATTTAAAGAAAAATATCCCGATTGCAGATACTGTTGAAAAATTGGAACTGTTAAAATCTTATGGGACTTCGATGTTAAGTTATTCAAAAGAAGAAACTTCAAACTTTTTTAAGTTCTTAAAATCAAATCCTAAAGATAAGGATGTATATTTTCTTCAAACTGCGATGGATATAGCACGCATAGGCGAAATTGAGGCTAATGAAGGGATTAAACCTCACTCTATAACTCAAGACTTTATGCCTGTGTTAGATCATGTACTATCTAATAAAAAAGAAAAGATTTCCCTGTATGATAGTAAAAATAATATAGATGAGCACATTGATATAATGTCAAAAATTTTCTATAGTAATAAATTAATATCAGAAAAAGACTCTAATAATATAATATCAGCAATAAATGAAATTTTATCTAAAAAACCGGAACGGACTTCATCATACTCTCCTTTTGTATATCAAACAAAATCAATATTGTCTGATGAAAGAGGTTTTTTAAATATAGGAGGAATTGCGCGTGATGATGGAAGTACAGAAATAACTATTGGTCATTCATACTATAATGATCCGTTTTATAACGGAAAAATGATTTCACCAACAGAAAAACAAATTTTTCTTTTATTAGATAAAGATAAGAAATTGTCAAAATTAAAACTTTTTTCATATTCTGAATTACAAGATCATTATAAAGATAAAGATTATAAATATATTGATGATAGAAAATATTATGAAAATAAAGTAGCCTATTTAAGGCATAGTTACACGTATTTGAATAATAATGACTCTCCATTTGAGAAAATTTTACCACTTTGGGTGCGTGTAGGATATAACAATAAAAAATATCATCTGAAAACAATAGAATACGATGCAAATACTAAAACAGTAAACTTAAAATATTATAATAAATATGCAAGTGAATTTGCGTCTGAAAAATTCAAGTTGGTAGATACTAAATCTGATGACCTTGGAATTATGACGGATGAAAATAATCCAATTAGCTTTATCCCGGTTGAACCTACAGCGTATGATTTGGAACAGATGATAAACGATGAAAAAACTAATAATTTGCTAAAAGTTCTTGATTTTTCAGGTTGGAAAAAGCCTTTTATGAAAATTATTGATGAAAGTCTTAAAGCGTAGCCAATCTCTCTGTTTAAAAATCTTCAAACTGACTGTTCCTTTACAACAATAATCAAACTGGACGAAAACGGACTTTGTTTGGACATACTTTCCAAAAATTTCGTTTGTAAAAAATGCCACTATGCCGGGATTTAGATGTGGTTTGATTATTTCGGCAAGTCCGTTTTCGTCCGTTTTGAAAAAAACACCCCAAAAATCGGGGAAAATGTGTCCGACAAAATATATTATTTTATTTGATTTGATGCTTTTGTTTCAATATACTTACATAATGCTTCGCAATCGATTGCTTTCCCAGCAAAATTTCCTTGTTCATCATTTACTGGTACTCCTGTTTTGAGTGCGTATTCCCAAAATAATTTTGGTGTTAATTCAATCCCATTTTCTTGGGCACATTGCATCGCACAGGTATAAATTCCTGCTAATGCCGGTACTGCCCAACTTGTAGATGAAGAACTATCATGCCGATATTTTGTTGGGTTTATAGCACTTGCAACAGTTCTATCCCCTGATAAAACACAAAGAGTTCTCTCTGGATTCTTACATACATTCCAAGAGGCTACATAATTAGAAAAATCATTTTGAGGTTTTGTTTGAACTTTTTTTTCTAATACATTATATCCAAAATTCTCACCAGTTATACTTTCATCTATCATACTCATTCCATCACAAGCAACAAATACACCATCATCATATAATGTCTTTAGCATTTGTTTATATTCGTCAAATCTATATTCCCCTTTATTAATACCCCAACTGAGAGACACTACGTTAATTTTATCTTTGGGGTCGCATTTAGAGTTATGTTCAATAATATTATTTAAGGCATTTAAAAAATCATCTTTTTGACTTTTTCCCGTTTTGTCACCATTAATTCCTGAACCAGCATAATAATGAAGATTGGCATCAGGAGCAACCCCATCTTTATCCCCGACCAAAATATCACTTGTCGCTTGTCCATGAAAATTTGCTGATGGATTATTTTGTTTTACATTTGGCATTCTATTATATGAAATTAAACTTGATTTCAAATCATCATGTAAAATAATAGGACTATCAATTACTGCAACTGAGATACCTTTTCCTGTATAGCCCATTTCATGCATTCTATCTGAATTTTGCCCAATACTTCTTCCTTCTTCAATTATTTGTTGAAAATTCCACCCTTTTGGCAAGTTTTCTTTTGGTGTATTTTGAAAAGTTGTAGAATTAAATGTTAGAAATTTTAGCATATATTCGCCATCGGAATTATTAAAGTTCAAATCAGAAGATAAAGGCTCACTTTCAGAAGCATTTATCATAAAACGATTATCTCCTGCATCTATATATTCTTTTGTATAAACTTGTTTAGGATTACCCCAAGTCCACTCTTGAGGTTTAGACATCTGTTGTTCTATTGGTTTTTCTTCCGGAGTTTCATCATTAGGTTGAAAACGCAACCTTTCATTTTATCGTATTCACTCTGTGGCTGTTCAAACTTAACTTGAACAGTTTGTTGTGCAGTTTGAGTTTTATCAACAGTGTGTCCAAATATTTTTCTAAATATATTTGCTACTTTCATATATTTATATACGGAATAAAAACAAGAAACTTTAATTTATAAAAATCGGACACATTTTCTCCGATTAATCTGACATTATTTTGAACGATTTTTGAATAAGGGTGTCCGAAATAATCAAACTGTCTGTTTCTAATAATCAAACTGTTTGTTCTTTTACACTTATCTGCCCAAAATTCTTCCGATATTTTACCCTCTAATTTATCTATATAGAGGTTATCAATTCTTTCTGTTAGTTTTTGTTTTTGTGCGTTTAGGCTTTTCAAACGTTCAGCGGTGTAGTTGCGTTCATCCTTAAAACTTTCGATTAAAGCATTTGAAATCCATTCTTTATGCTCTTTAGTTATAGAAATTCTTGAAAGTGCTTGTAGTAACTGTTTTTCTATTTTTGACTCATTGATATATATATGTTGTTGTTCACATTCACCCCTACCGCCTGTGCAAGAATAATAAATATATTTACCTTTTTTGATTTCGCCTGAAATATTGCATCCGCATTTTGAACACTTTACCATGCCTGCAAATAGGAAGTTTTTAGCAATCATGTGTTTAGGTTTATTGTCTTTTCTAAATGCCTCTTGGGTACGGTCAAATAAATCTTTTGTGATTAAAGGTTCGTGTTTACCTTCGTATATTTCGCCCATATAGTCAATAACACCGTAGTAAAACTTATTCTTTAATATGTGTTCAATTTGTGTCTTATAGGCTTTTGGAGTATTCGGCTTATATATAAAACCTTCTTCAAATAGTTTGTTTGACAATGCTCTTAATGAAATATTACCCTCTGCATAAAGTTCAAATGCTCTTTTTACATACGGTGCGGTTTGTTCATCAATATAACTTGTTTTCTTGTCGTTAAGGTGCTTTGTATATCCATAAGGCGGTTTGCCTGTAACATAGCCCTCTTTTGCTTTTTGCCTTAATCCCTTTTTAACTTCTTCGCTTAAATTATCAATATAATTTTTTGCCATTAAAACTTTTATGCCATGTATAAGTTTTTCATGTGAGCGTGATGCCTCTGACATTGTGCTATTTTCTTTTACTAAATGCACAACTAACTTTAAATCTTCAATGGTTACATAGTCTTTAAAATTCCTATATAGACGGTCAGTTTTTTCGACTAAAATTGTATTGCAATCTTTAGAGGATTTAAGAAATTTCAACATTTCATTAAAGTTTGTTCTGCCTGCCTTTTTAGCGGTTTCAACATCTTCATATTCTTTGACTATTAGCATATTGTTACGGCTTGCGTATTCTCGCAATAACTCTAATTGAGCAGGGATTGAAAAACCTTCTTTTTCCTGTTCTTTGCTTGATACTCTTGCATATATAACAACTTTTTGAATTTCTTTATTCATGCCTGATACCTCTCAAAAGTTGTTCCAATTCTTCTTTTTTATAAAGCCTGTAACGGTTTAGCGGATGTCTGTACGGTGTCAATTTTCCTGCTTTATCCCACCGTCTTAAAGTAGTTTTATCAACCCCTAACAGTTCAGCAGCCTCTTTGATTGTCATGTAGTCCTTTATATTCATACACTCATTATACATCAAAAATAAACATTATGCAACATTATGCAAACAAATCTTAATAATAAACAAATGCCCTACATTTTGACTACTAAAATATAGGGCTAAAATACAATAATCATAAGGTTTTTTATGTAATGATAATATATGAAAGAGGAATAAATTATTTAATTTTGATACTACAATCAAGATATTTTATATATCAAGATAATCTGTTACATCTTCCACCGTTTCGGGATTAGTGAAAATTTGTAGTTTTTCCCGGGTTTAACAATGTAGAAGCACTGCCCAATCTTGATTTTATACTGAACCCGAATAATTCCTCTCTTAAGGTTTTACAATCATGTAGTATCAAAGAAATATCACTTTTATCTAAAGAATCTGCCTTTACTTTGGTACATTGAACGATATTCATAAAGTCTTCTATTTCAGGAACGGCAAACGTACTGTCAGATTTTTTAATAGCATCTAATAAAATTTTTGCTTTTGTTTCAAATTCCGACATCGGAAGTTTTAGTATAATATTGCCCGTATCATCCTTTACTTCAATATTCGGAGAATCGTTTACATAATGTTTAACTTGTTCATTTTCTTTTCTTAAAATTTCAATTAAAGGATAATATAAATCTTCAATTCTGTTCAAATCCGCATCTGCAGCATAAAGAATACCATCTCCCAATAATTTGAGAAAGACATACAGTTCGCTCCATTCCCCTTTATTTTGTGTAATCATATTATTCCTCAATGATTTTTTCAATTAAATTCTTTGCTGTAGCCTGAATTGCAGGGATTGCAACAGAATTCCCAAATTGTTTGTAAGCGCTTACATCTGCGACTTTTATTTTGAAATTATCAGGGAACCCTTGCAAACGAGCCCATTCTCGAGGAGTCATTCTACGAATTCCCTCTCTGTTGACTTCTCCTTTAATATGAGTAACTGGGGTAAAATCTTTCAATCTTTTATCTACTATAAGATTTCTTTCTCTACCCATACCACCGGTTACAATAGTATTTGATATGCCGTCTTTATCTTTTATTTCATAACCGAAGCCGTTACCTTTAGCCTCGTTTCTGGCTTTATGCTTTTCTAAACATTCAAGGTATGTTGTTGATAAATAATATTTTGCGGATACAGGCTTTTCTTCCATAATATCCCTTATGGTTTTTGTTGTATCTGTTGGTTCAGGATAAGAAAAATCTTCTTCTTTTATTCCCAAATCAGGTCTGAATCCGACAATAAAAATTCTTTCTCTGTTTTGAGGAACACCAAAATTCCTGGCATTCATGATTTGCGGTTCTGGAACAATATATCCCAAGTCATCTCTTAATACATTTAATATGGTCGCAAGAGTTTTTCCGCCTCTATGATTTGTTAATCCTTTTACATTTTCCAAGAAAAATGCTTTCGGTTGTTTTGCCTTAATAATTCTTGCTACATCAAAGAATAAAGTTCCTCTGGTGTCGTTAAATCCGCCTCTTTTTCCTGCAATAGAAAATGCTTGACATGGAAAACCCCCGACTAAAACATCGTGATCCGGAATTTCATTTTCATTTATCTTTGTAATATCGCCATCGGGAACATCGCCAAAATTAATCGCATAAGTTTTTTGTGCCTGTTCATCAATTTCAGAACTGAATACACATTTACCACCAAGATTTTGAAAAGCAATACGCATGCCACCGATTCCGGCAAATAGATCTATGAAAGTAAATTTGGTATTTTCTTGAGCAGGAAAAGGAATATCTCCGTTGCAAAACATTTTCTTACTGAATAGCAGTATTTGTCCTGTACTTAAATCTTTTTCTTTATTTTCTTTTTCTACAACATTTACGCTCATAGAACACCTATCTCTTTTTCAATTTTATTTACACATTTATCTATATTCTTTTGAATATCTTTACCCCAAAGCCTTATTACTTTCCAGCCTTGTTCTTTTAAAATTTTATTAACTGTTTTATCCCTTTTAATATTACCTTCAATCTTTTTAATCCAAAATTTTTTGTTTGACTTTATATCGTTTTTACGGACTTTCCAATTATACCCATGCCAAAATTCACTATCACAAAATATTACTGTTTTATATTTTGACAAAACTATATCAGGTTTTCCTTCAAGTTTTGTATAGTTTTTCCTGTATCGATACCCCTTATTCCATAGAGCAGACCTTAACATAATTTCAATTTGACTGTCTTTATTTTTGACAGCTTGCATGTTCTTATGTCTTTGTTCTTTAGTAAGTCTGTCCATGTGATAATTATATATCAAATAATAATGTTTTGCTTGTTTATAAAGATTTGTTATTAACAGAAATCATGATATACTTGTTGGGTGAACACAAAAGATTTTTTAGTTAATAATCATGTAATAAAAACAGGACAAAAAGCATTAGATTGTTTTTGCAGCATTTGTCCAAACATGTCTGTATATAAAAATAAAAAGCCATCAGAAACAGTTAAAAAACTGTGGCAGAAGTATAAAAAAACGGAAGATTGTACCAGCAGTAGCCTAAATGGTAAAATTTTAGAACTTATTATTGCGATAATACTTTATAATTCTGAGATCATGCCTTTTTATACATATGCAAAAGTTCATTTTGTTCCCGGTGTTAATTACGATATTTTATTATTTTCCAAAGATAATTTCCCTATTGTTTTAAGCATTAAAACAAGTTTACGAGAACGTTGGAAACAGGCAGACCTGGAAGCTTTAGCTTTAAATAATGTTTATAGAAAAGCTCAAACATATCTTTTAACTTTGGAAGAACATGAAGCTGCGGTTCGACTTGATAACAAAGATGAGTGGTTAGGGCTTGAAGATGTTATATATTGTTGTTCCGATAAGTTTGATAAACTTATAGATAAATTAAAGGAATATGAATATATAACCCCTGAAAAAATAGAATTAATTGATGCTCAGGCTGTCATAAAACCATAACTTGATTTTATCCTGACTTTAAGTGATAGATACGACACGTTAAAGGAGGTCGTATGGAAAAAGTCGGATTGAATATTACTCTAAAAGAATTTAAGCAATTAAGCAAATGGTCGGAAAATATTTATAACACCACAGTTGTTATTGATTATTTTGTTTCAAATCAACCGGAGATTGAAGAATGTTACAATCTTGCACCGATAGTTAAGCATCTACGCAAAGATGCTGATGTTTTGAATGCATTTTTTATTGACAACGAAAAAGATGTCGAAATTTAAATGCCGTTTAAAGGGTGTTTAATCGGCGTTCAAATCGTGTTCACAAAATTCTTCATGAGTTATGCCGAGAATTCGTTCTTCTATTTCTCTTATAACATCAGGCGTTAAACCTTTCGGCTTTTCATCTTGGAGCTTTTGTTTTTCACTTATCACTTCATCCTCATAAGATTTAACAGGACCAATCAATTTCAGCATTTTAGTAACGGCATAATAACGAGCCAGCTCAACTTTAACCCCGTTATCAATATCATTATTGATAGAATTTATCAGACTTCTGGCAAAATCATACAAATCAGAATGCAATGCTGTCTTTCCTCGGCAATACTCTGCTTTTTTAACTTCCCAATTGTCAGACTTTTTCCATCGCCGGAGAGTTCTTTCGTTCAAATGAATCTGTCTTGCGATATCTTCTAAGCAATTTGGAAAGAAGCAGACATAATGTTTCTCATTCCCATTTCAAATCGTTGATACTGGACAATTTTAACATTAGCCCTATCTGCAACTTGTTTTTGGGTTAAACCTAAAAGTTCTCTCTTTTCTCTTAAAATATTTTGCGGTTCTTTATCTGCTTTAATTAATTGATAACCCTCTAAACTTTCAAATTCCATTTATCAAATTCTCTCACTTTTACTACCACTTGGTAATATTATTTTATATCCGATTGGTAGTAAAGTCAAGTTATAAAAAATATAAAAAATCTCACACTATCTGTGATGAGTTCTCATACCATTTGTGATTTTACATACTTTTTGCAAAATAGCCTGTTTATAGGAGTTTTAGCGGTCGGAAGTTGAAGTGTCCTCAAAATAGCAAACTACTCAGATTTACTCATTAATTACTCTTACCGGTCTGGCATTTACTCACTATTTTCCTATGTTTTGGTGTGGTTTGCTATTTTGGGGTTAGTTTGCTGTATTATGTCGAGTAGTTCTCTCTTTGCGTTTAGTTTGCTACTTTTTGCAAAATAGCCTGTTTATAGGGGTTCTGGCGGTCGGAAGTTAAAGTGTCCTCAAAATAGCAAACTACTCAGATTTACTCATTATTTACTCTTACCGGTCTGTCATTTACTGACTATTGCATTAGGTTCAGATGCCGTTCAAATATGTACGGAAGTTATGATAAACGGCTACGGTATAATTAACGGACTAAAATCAGGTTTATTAAATTATTTAGAAGAAAAGGGAATGAATGACATTTCTGAACTGAAAAATATCGCAATATCCAAAATTACAACACACGAAAAATTAAATAAAGAATATCATTTACATCCCGAAATAAATACAGATATTTGCGTAACTTGTGGCAAATGTGTCAAGATATGTTCAGAATCGGAGCATCAAGCACTAGGGGTAAATGATAATAAAACTTCCATTTGCCTTGATAAAGCAAAATGTGTCGGTTGTTCTTTATGTTCACATGTTTGCCCGAAAGAAGCTATAAAAATGAGTTGTTAAGATTATATTTTACAAATCTTCTTGTGTGATATCGATAACTTTTTCTTCTATTTGCTTAAGAGGAATACCTGTTTCCTATTCTAAATTTGCAGCGGTAACATTGTAATTTAAAGGGGAATTATAATATAATATGTTACATGGGAATTATTGATACAATTTATTGTGATTTTGACGGTACAATAACCAAAAAGGATACGGTTAATGGTTTCTTTGAACTGTATGCCCCCAATTGGATGGATTCTGAAAAATTGTGGATAGAGGGTAAAATCTCATCAAGAGAAAATGCAATAATTCAGGTTGGTTTGTTAAATAATGTTTCTCAAAAACAATTGGATGATTATATTAATTCAATAGAAATTGATGATTATTTTTTAGATTTTGTCGAATTTGTAAAATCGAACAATATCAAATTAACAATATTAAGTGACGGGTTTGATTTATTTATCCGAAAAGTTCTTGAACGTTATAATTTGGATATTCCATATTATTCAAATAAACTTATATACAAAAACGGCAAATTCAGTATTGAATTCCCATATTATAATGAAAACTGCAATAAAAAAGCCGGAATGTGCAAATGCAATAAAGTTAAAGAAAATAAATTCTGCTATATTGGTGACGGTACAAGTGATTTGTGTATCGCTTCAAAAGCGAATTTCCTTTTTGCTACAAAAAATTTACACAAATATTGTGAAAAAAATTTAATAAACCATTTCTATTTTGAGACTTTTAGTAATATTATAGAGAAGTTAGAAGAGGGAATTTGACAATGAAAAAAATATTATTTGTAATCGGACTTATTTCTATAATGATTATATCTTTTGCAAAACCGTCTTATGCGTGGGATGTAAAAACCACAAACGAATTGCAGGAACGAATGAATGAAATAGGATTTAAAATTCTTAATTCAAACCGCATAGAAAAAAGATTTATATTTATGGCTGTAAACAGAGTTTATACAAGAGATATTTGGACAGATGTAAGTTCTGTTAACAGAACTGTATGGGTTAAACCGACAGTAATTCCTTATATTGATGATGATAGTGAACTTGCAGCAATTTTAAGTCATTCGCTTGCTCATGGAGTTGATACTTACGATGGAGTATTAAGGGGATATCTTTCAATTTTAAATTATTGGGTTGCTCCGAATAAATATGACCTCAAAGCAGACAAAACCGCAGTTGATTTTATGGTTAATGCCGGATATAACCCGCTTGCGCTGATTACGATTTTAAATAAAATCGGAAAACAGTACAGATACGATGTATTATCAAACCATACTCTAGCTTCTCGCAGAATGATGCTTATTTATGAATATATCTATACAAAATATCCGTCAATACTTGTTGAAAATGAATATAAAGATAATATTTATTATCAAAACTTTTTGCTTACATCAAGAAAAAATCGTATGTTACTGTTGAATAAAGTAAAATCCGGTTCTACAAAAAAGGTAAATTACAAATACTAATTAATATGAAAAAACTATTTCTGATTTTAGCATTAATAATACTTGGCACGTCTGTATTTGCACAACATACAGAACCGATTAAAGACGAACTTTTAGATCCTGCAATGTATTCTAATGATAATAATTCGCTGTTTAAATTAGGAATTTATGAAAAAGGTGAATATAACTACATCCCGATAGAAGATGAACTCATTGACAATGATTTTATTTCCAAGGCGGCAAATTTTCCTATAATAAAAAAAGAAAAAAACGACGATTTTTTCTTTGAAAAAATTATTGACTCATCAAAAGTTCGCAAAATTAAAGCAAAAACGAAGTACGATTTTACAAAACAACAAATCCCTGTTCATATACGACTTGCAAATAAACTAAAATCTACTAAAGGACTTCTTGAGGGCTCAACCATTCCTTTTTTGGCAACACATGATCTTGAAATTATGGGCAAAAAGTATAAAAAAGGAACGAAGGTTTTGGGCAGAATTGAAACCATTTCGGCTTCAGATAAAATGGGAGTTCCCGAAAGTTTAAAAATAGATAATTTTTATATTGATGATAATGGAAAAGAAATTAATCTTTACGGATCAATTTCAAAAAATGGTGCAAACCGTTCGCTTTGGGTTTATCCGTTATATCAGGCAGGTAATATTACTTTTTATGTCGCAGGCTTTGTATTTGTTCCGATACACGGCGGTCGTGTAAAGTTGAGTTCGGACGAATCCTTTACTCTTTATTACGAAATGCAGTAAACTTTACACTTTTGTAATATAAATGACAAAAAAATTTTTTTTTAATGTTTTAGTAGTAAGATTAAATTACAAATGTAATAATATTATTTTAGGATAGGAATGTAAAATGAGTTTATTGGAAGTTAAAACGAATTTGGAAAATATTAGTGCAAACAGATCATCTGAAAGAATTGAATATACGGATGAGGAATTGCGTCAAATAGGTAATGAATACTGCTCCCATGGGGATAAAGTTTATGCAGATCCGGTTCCGAAAGTCTTTAAAGATTGTAGCGGGGTATATATGTATGATTCTGACGATACTCCATATTTAGATTTGGAAATGTGGTTTGCATCCTGCAATTTGGGTTATAAAAACGAAAGAATCAGAAATGCGGTAGTTGATCAAATAGACTCATTACCTCAAATTTCATCCCACTTCTTATATGATTATAAAGTCTTACTATCAGAAAAAATTGCAAAAGCAAATATTAAAAGGTTTGGTTATAAAGGACGAGTTCAATATAACGTTGGTGGTTCTCAGGCGACTGAAGATGCCCTCAAGCTTGTCAGAAATTATACGCACAAGAACAGAGTATTCTCATTTTTTGGCGGTTTCCATGGCAGAACACTCGGTGCAAGCTGTTTAACTGCAGGTTACAGATACAGAAGACCTTTCGGACATTTTGGAGATGAAGCTCATTTTGTTCCGTACCCTTATTGTTTCAGATGTCCTTACGGCAAAAAATGTGATTCTTGCAATTATTACTGCGTACAACAATTAAGACGCGAATTTGAAGATAACTGTGCAGGATTATATGACCATTCATCAAAAGATTGTGCATTTGGGGCATTCTTTGTTGAACCGGTTCAGGGTTCAGGCGGATATATTGTTCCTCCAAAAGGTTACTTTAAAGAACTCAAAAAAGTTCTTGATGATTTTGGTGTGCTCTTTGTTGCAGATGAAATTCAAATGGGATTTTACAGAACAGGCAAATTATGGTCTATTGAGCATTTTGATGTAAAACCTGATGTTATCACATTCGGTAAGTCTTTGACAAATGGTCTTAATCCGCTTGCAGGTATGTGGGCAAGAGAAGAAATTATAAATCCTGAAATCTGGTCAAACGGCAGAACTCACTCAACGTTCTGCAACAATCCTATCGGTATGAGAGCAGGATATGAAGTTATGAAAACCTTTGAAGAAGAAGATTTTGAAACTCAGGTTGCAAATAAAGGTAAATACTTCCTTGACGGTTTAAAAACTTTAGAAAGAAGACACAAACGAATCGGAACTGTTGATGGTTTAGGTCTTGCGTTGAGAATTGAATGTGTAACTGAAGACGGTTACACACCTGATTCAAAACTTTGCCACGATATTCTTGCCGAAGGTCTTAAAGGAGATTTAACATACAGAGGAAGAAAATGCGGTATTATACTTAACAAAGGAAGCCATTATAATAATTCAATTACACTTGTTCCTGCCGTTACAATTTCTTATGAGGAAATTGATATGGCGATAGAACTTATTGACCAACTGTTTACGAGGTTGTCATAGTGGCAGGTAATATAGATTTTGAGTTTCTTCATACAGAAAATCAAGATAAACAAAATAAAAATGCCGTTCTTTTATTTCATGGATTAACGGGAAGTCCGTTTGAGATGAAAAAATACGGCGAGTTTTTGTTCAAATGCGGTTATGATGTTTTTTGTTATTCATTCCCGGGGCATGGTGACAGAATAAGCGAAATAGAAACAGTCACATGGCAAGATTGGTGTGAATTTGCACAGAATAAATATAATAATCTGCGCAAAAATTATAATCAGTTTTTTGTGTCGGGTTTGTGTTTGGGTGCGGCTATGGCTATTTATTTGGCTGAACATAATAAAGATATAACAGGTGTTATAGCACTTTCAACTACTCTGTTTTTAGACGGTTTTTGTATTCCTTGGACAGTACATTTGCTTCCGTTTGCGTTAAGTACAATCGTCAGATTTTATTTTACTTTTCCTGAAGATGATTGTTTTGGCATAAAAAATGAACGAACAAGAAAAAGTTTAGCAAAAATTACCGCAAAAGCAGATATTGGAATGGATAATTATCCTCTTAACTGTGTGGACGGACTGTTAAAATTATCAAAAAATGTCAGAAAGAACCTTAAAAATGTCAGCTGTCCTGTTTTGTGTATTCACTCCAAATATGATAATTTATCGAGTCCGAAAAGTGCAAAAGTCGTTTTAGAGGGTATTTCTTCCGAAATTAAACAATATGTTGAACTTAATGACAGTTATCACATGGTTCTATATGATAATGAAAAAGAATTTGTGATGAATACTGCTAAAGAATTTCTATGCAAACTTGCTTCTGCCCAAAAAGAGAAAGAGGTTGTATGCATATAGTTTTAACATTAGCAATTATTATAAATATATTATCTGTTATTTCACTTTTAACAGGGCTTTTCTATAATTTTAAGCAGCCCAAAAATAAGGCTGTGCACGGATATTTAATAGTCGGATGTATGCTTTTATATATCATAACATTGAGTTTGGCTTTAATATATGGGTTATTCGGAAAGCATTTTTTGTATAGCTTTATCTTATTTTTATGTATAATTTCTCCTTTTATAATAGGGAAATCAGTCAATTACAATTCATTAAAAACATATACAATAATCCAAATTTTGAGTTGTTTGGTTAGTTTAATTATTTTATTAATTTTGTTGTAACATCTGTTTTTGTCGGATCTTTTTCATTTGCTTTTAAATTTATTTTAAAATATTTTGCCTTAGAATCCTCAACTCCGATTGGAGGAATCTTATCCAAAATGCTTTGTGTTTCAGCTTTTTTTCTTTCTGTCGGTACGAGTGTATTTACTAACCAATTAAGAGGAATATGTAAAACTTTAATATGCTTTATGGCTGAATTATCATATTTCCCATAAATATCAAGATTTCCCTGCTCTATTATATAATTATAATAACCCTCAATGTATGCTGATGTAAATTCGTGCTGCATACGAAAATCTATATCCCGAATAAATATATCATCACATCTAAAGAAACCGCTTATATGAGATTTGATATTTCCTTTTTTCTTTGTGTTGAATTTTACATAATCAGAAACCTTTGCTTTTTTATCCAAGTTCTTATCATCAACAGGAAATTCAAGTCCTTCAAGTCCGGGTAAAGCTCCGTCTTGGATATCGAATTTTGCAGTGGCATCCCAATTTAACCAATCTTTGCCTGTTTTAGAATGAAGTTCCGCATTTGCTTTCCCTTGAATTTGATTTTTAAGATTGAAAAACTTATCCGCAATTATATTTGAATCAATATTTTTTGCCGTAAAATCAATAATAGAAGAATCTATATTGAAATTATAAGTTCCGTTTGCGGACAGTTTGCCGTCTGCAAAATCAACATCAGAGGTATTATATTTAAAAATTGCATCTTTAAGGCTGCCGAATACTTTAATGTTCTTTATAGGATAATCTTTGACAATAACGGAATTGACTGCAATATTATATTTATCAATATCCATGTTGATATCACGAACTCCAGCACTCAAGGCTTTGTTTGGGGTATTAAAATCATATTTTTCTTTTGAAGCCGTAGATTTATCGGATTTTTTGACAATGTATTTATCAAGGAATAAATCCATATAATTTACATAAATTTTCTCTTTGAAATCATTTTTAACTTCTGTTTTACAATTAAATTTTTCTTTTTTATATGTTCCGTTAGCCTCAATCTTCGCAGTCTTATTGTCAGCAATAACACTTGCGGATTTTACATGGAAATGATTGAATATCGTATCAATAACTTCAAACTTGCCTGTAATTTGTTCTTTAATGAAGCTATATTTTAAAGCACCGTTAAATTTACCGCCTAATACATATTGCTTAAAAGAACCAACAAAGGAGTTTGGAACATAGCCGTTTGTATTTAAAGTTATGTATTGCGGAGTCATTTTATCGTTTATAATTTTAAAATACCCGTTTCCGTACAATATGTCTTTAAACTTATTATTTTCTTGGACAGAAAATCTGTAATCTTTTAAGAAGAACTCCTTATCAATTTTTTGAGTTTCTGCAAATATTTTTTTATTTTTGTTTCTGATTCCGGCATGGAAATCATTAATCATTATACCCGAATTTGCAGGTATATTTATATAATATTTGGCATTAGGTTTCTTTTGCTTTATATAATAATCAACTTCCATATCAAGATAATTTTTAACCTTTACATTGGAAGGCAGATATTTTTTAGCTAATGCAGTTGTGATTTTTGAATTAACTTTTCCGAAAACTTCTTTTTTATCTTTATCATACATTTCTTTTATGAGAAGTTCGTGAGTTAATTTTTCTGTTCCGAATGTTCCAACGGCAGACGATTTTACTTCCCCATTTTTTATAAAAAATTCTGCTTTTTTGCAATACACAGGAACATAAAACGGAAGAAATTTAGCAAACAAATCATTACCTGTTATCACACCTGATAAATCATTGTCTTTATAAACCAAATCAACATCCGCACTACCTTTAAAATCCGTAAAGTTCTCTATAAATTTTCTTTCGTGTTCAGTATATTTTTGAAGGAATAACACCGTAGCAAGAGTTTCTTTTACAGGAATTTTATCGCCTTTAATTGTGAAATTGTCTAATTTTTTGTCATTAAGAACACTACCGTCTAAAACGACCTTTGTTTTACCAACGGCAAGCGGAAAGTTTTTAGCAATTAACTTATTATTTTTTATATATAAGCTTCCAACCTCGCCTATTACTATCGGGTGCAAAACTCTATCAAGTGATATATTAAAGATTATATCAATATTTTTAATTTTGTTATTTTCATTAATTACAAACTGATTTGATGATATTGATAATTTTTCGCCTTCATTGCGTACAATCTCTATTTTTTTAATGTTCACATCAGGTATTTTATTTAGATCAAAAGATTTTTTCTTTTTAGCATCTTCTTTTTTTTCAAGTTTTATTTTTTTTAAGACATCAAGATTTGCATAGATTAAATCCGCATCTAAATTTTTTAATTCTATGCCATTAACTGATGTATTCAAATTTTGTATATTTAATCCGACTTTATCATTATCTTTGATATTTATACTTTTTACTGTTAATTTAACAGATAATAACGGTGATATCTTTATTTTTAATCCGTTTATTTCAGTATCCATATTATACTTGGTCTTAATAAAGTTATTGGATATCCTGATAAAATTGTCTGAATTTAAGAATAATGAAACAGCATAAATAAACCCTAAATACAGTGCAATTAATGTCGAAATAATTATAATCGAAATTTTAAGCTTTTTCATTTATAAATATAACCCTCGTATATCTTACAGCTAAAATTATCGGGTTGAATAACACATACTCAACCCGATTTTAAAATTTATTAATATGAAAAACTATATGTATGACCGAGTTTCTTTACCGTAAATTGAAGCGGTTTCGGGTCATCTTTAAATTTTAAACAAAGTATTCTCATTGAAGACTTTGCCTTTAAGTCATAATTTTCAGGTAATGAATGAGCAAATCTTGTAGCCTCTTTAACAACCATTCCAAGTCTTACATTGTTTGCAACGGTAAAGCCTAAAGATGCTCCACCTGTTACAACAGCAAGCGGAACAGCAAGAGTATCTGCAACGTCAAGCCTATCCATATCCACAAATGTTGATGTTGTAATATCTTTTAATCCGGCAAGTCTTTCTGAATAAACTTTCTCTACTTTTATATCCGAATTTGAATTGTTTTTAACAACGTATTCAAATGCATGAACATATTTATTTTCTTTATTTTTTAAGCGATATTCATTGACTGTAACGGTAACATCAGCATCTGCATTATAAAATTCTTCCGAATCAATTTTTGTTAAATTAATCGGATCGTTATCTTCTGAATATGGAATAGCAGAAGTCTTTTCATTTCCTTTTGACATCTTATCATTTATTTTATTCATACCTTTTTTAAGCGGTTTTAAACCGTCAGGCAGAGTGAATAAACCGTCTAATGCACCCGACCTTGCATAATCTATAAAATCAAACTTGGAACAATGATTTGGGATTGTAAGGATTCAAACAAAAGTTGCTTTATAAGAAGAATGATATTTGTTGATTTTACAAACCCTGACCGATATGCAGAATTCGCAAAACAACAAATTGAAATGGCAGTAAAAGTAAAAGAAACATTCCTAAAATATTTATAAATCGCAGGGGTTATCCCCTGCTTTTTATATTAGACAGTTGGGTAATTTACAAGAACAATTTATATAATATAGGATAATAAAAATGAGTCGAAAAATAATAATTAAGAATAGAACAAATAACGAAGAACGCTTGGAACTTTCGTTGGAAGAGTTCAAAGCCAAATTTCAAAATGAATTAAAACATGCTATTGATAGTTATAAAGCTGATGAAGAACGCAAAAACTATCTTCCGCCGTTCGTAAAGCCAACTCCTGATTACGAACAGGATTTTTTCATGAGTCTTGTTTTTAATTTTAATAATTACGCACAAACACAATATTATATCGCTCAATAATATTGTGTCCGAATGATACAAAATCGCTCTCAATGACTTTAATTAAATTGTATTGTGAGCGATTAATGTCAATGCAGATTAAAAACCGAAAGGAGCAATAAATATGGGTATTATGACAAACGACAAAGAAGAAAGAAACTATCAAGCATTTATGAAGGGACTTGAAAAACTATCTAAAAAATATGGGATCGGCATTTCAGGTTGCGGAGTATTTGATTATTGGGATGAAAACGGATTTAAAGAAATTGAATACAGAAAAGATTCCTCAAGCGGTGATTTAAGAATCGAAAAACTAATATATTCAGACGGCACTTCATTTGATGACTAAGGAGCAGACAATGATTGAATTAAACGGTATTTATAAACTAAAACACATTATCAATTTTGAAGGTAATACCGATGACGATTTTAAAGTTGTTGCTATTAGTAAAGATAAAAGAATGGTTGGGTGCATTCAATTAACAGGAGTTGATGCCGGAGAGAAGTATGTATTTATGATTGAATGCTTACTTGATCCTGAGCATCCTGAAGATAAATATTTTGGCGAAATAATAAGAAAGGACTAAAAATGGATACTAAAATTAAAAATGAAAATTTTGAAAAAGTAAGAAAATTTTACGACCACGAGAAAGTATTTTTAGAACACCTACAAATGCGGTGGGAAGACGAGTGCGACTATGAAAATCCGCAAGACTATAAAAATGCAATTATAGAAAGAGCCGATCTTTATAATCTTGAGGTCAAAAAAATTAAATTAAGTTATCGTGATATGAGTATCAGAATTGAATTTAAATTTGAAAATTCCATTGGACACGTTGCTTTTCATATTGATACTTGTACTCTTCCATATCTTTTACAGTTCCAAGAACACGAGCCATCGGGTGTACTTTTTGAACTCTGTGAGCAACACATAAAAATTCCCCTTTAGTTGAATAAACATTGACTTTTGATAAATCAAATAAACTGTAGCGGATATTAACTTTATCTCGTATTCCTAAAATTGCCTCGCTTCTGTAATGCATATTTAAGAATGTAATTCCATGTTTATTAATTGTTCTGCCTTCAGTTTTCATCATCAAATCATCGAGTCTTTGAACATCAATGTTTTGTTTTTGAACTCTATTTAAACATTCTTTGATTGTTATTGATCTATCGTTCGGACAGGGTTGATTATTATGAAATTCAATCCAACTATTAATATATTTACTTGCTTCTGAAACTGTCGGAATATGATTATCCGTTAATTTTTTATGCCATTCTGCGTGAAGTTTTTCACCTCTTTTTAACCACGCCGGCTTATCTTCAATTGAAGTTCCAATGTAACTTGGCATTCCCTTTTCAAGCTCTTCTTGAAATTCCCTGAAAAATCTTTCTATTACTTTGGCTCTTGCATTGTATGGTTTTGCAAAAACTGAATGTATATTTAAATTTGCATAAACTCCGTTAAACAAATCTTCTTCAAAGTCTACATTTTGGAAGAATCGAGATTTGAATGCTTTTCCGTTGTCTTGATAAACCACTTTAGGAATAACTCCTAAATTAATAATTGCGTTTCTTAATGCGGAAGCTATACATTGCGTGCTTTCTGTCATCATAATTTCATATCCGACTAATGCCGTACTCTTCCAATCTAAAAAGCCAACGAGAGTCGCTCTCGTTGGCTTGCCTGTAAATGGATTTATTACTTGAAAGTTTAGAACATGTCCGTCTGCTACAATTACATCCCCAACTTCAATTTTAGAAATATCACGTTCAATATACGGTTCGACTTTATCGTGATATGCTTTCATTCCTTCTCTGCGTAAAACCCATTCAGCATAGTTATTTTTTCTAAAATTTTCAGCATATCTTTTAAATGATAAATCACAGGGAAGCTGTTCGTAGCCTCGTTTTTTTAATATCTCTTTTGTTAATTTAATTGCTTTTCCATAATTATATCTGCTTGGATGAAGTAATAATGTTAGCAGAATATGTTTCATTTCATCATTTAGAATTGAATTATATTCTCCCTGTTTTGTATATTTATAATTAGGTTGTAAGCACTCTGCACTTTTGTGCTTTTCATATTTTATCGACCATCGCTTTAATGTTCCTACTGAAATATTACCTATGAATTTATGTGCTTTTGGCAGATATAATCCTGTATTATATAAATCTATAAAATCGCAATAGGCTTGTTTTTTAGTTGAATAATTTTTGCTAAATTTTATAAATGCCATTACTATATTTAATCTAAAATTAGCAGTAATTTTTGCTTGATCCGAAACAAACTGTGGTGGTTGATAATTCAATGGAACAAGTGCTGTTGATTTCTTTTCATTCTTTCTTAACAGTTCCTGTGTTTCGGGTTCTAAACTTGAAAACAGAATTTCATAACTTATGCCGCCATTGACTTTTATTTCTCTTGAAATATATTTGCTTTCATTTTTATTCAGTTCCAAACGAAGTGATCGGGTGCTTTTTAACCCTTTTGCTTCTGCTACATCTTTTATATTTATATATATATTATTCATGGCACAACAACATTACCTCTGAAGATAAATAATTGGAACACGACTTCCGACCATTGTGTTGTTTTGTGTCTTAAAATTATTTAATTAAAATTGATAAAATTATTCTTAAAATTTATCCCCTATCAGACCGTAAAGTAGCAAACTAACCCCAAAATAGCACACTACACCAAAACACAGGAAAATAGTGAGTAAATGGCAGACCGGTAAGAGTAAATAATGAGTAAATCTGAGTAGTTTGCTATTTTGAGAACACATAGACTTCCGACCATCAAAACCCCTATAAATAGGCTATTTTGCAAAAAGTAGCAAACTAAACGCAAAGAGAGAACTACTCGACATAATACACAAGAGATACTTCGGCTAAAGCGTCAGAATGACGTTTCCGTTTTTCTTCCAACAAAAAACGGACATAAAACAACACTCTGCTCACAGGTCGTTTGAACTCACAACAGTGTTCTCGGCTCTATCATTCTACAATGAAGAGCCGCTGAACAAAAGTCCAACGGCTCTTTATGGAGCGGAAGACGAGACTCGAACTCGCGACAGCCTGCTTGGAAGGCAGGTACTCTACCACTGAGCTACTTCCGCATTTTATTTTATTAAGTTTTCAATTAATGACTCCGCTTTAGGAACCTGCTTGTCTTGCATTTCTGCAAGCCAACCCGTTCCTTGCAGCTCCGCCTCGTGCTTTGCACTCGGCTTGTCTCACCGCTCGCCGCGGGGCACCACTGAGCTACTTCCGCATCGGTAAAATCATACTATCACAAGCTCTATTTAAAATCAAGTTTGAAACGTAATTCTTTAGTATTATATTAAAATACTACTTTAGTATATTTAAAATCTATTCTCGGGAGTGGTGTATTATTATGCCATGACCGATTATTATTGTAATGTAAGTTCAAAGCATCCGGACACTTTTTCGGGGTTGCGATAAGATTTTTTTCTTTTGCGGTTTGGTTTAAAATGTTTTGAACTTACACCTAACTAAAAATTTTTCATGTTTTATAACTTCCGGCTTGTGTTGTGCTATTGCAAGGCAAGTCTTTTTATTCTATAATGTATTAGTGTTAATTATAAGGAGGAGAGATAAAATGGCTGAAGTCAGAGCAAGTCACATTTTGGTTAAAACAGAGCAGGAAGCTAAAGATTTATATGATGAAATTACATCAGGTAAGCTTGAATTTGAAGATGCGGCGATGGAAAAATCTCTATGCCCGTCAGGTCAGGCAGGGGGAGATTTGGGATATTTTGGAATGGGGATGATGGTTAAACCGTTTGAAGATGCTGCTTTTTCTATGGAAGTCGGCGAAATATCCCAACCTGTTGAAACTCAGTTCGGATGGCATTTAATCAAACTTACCGACAAAGCTTAGGGAGTGAAAATATTGGATATAAGAGAGTTTATGCGTGAACATGATTTACGCTGTCTGCTTGTTAATTCTACTAATGAATTTTTGGTAGAATACAATACTTTAGCACAAAATTCACGCTACAAATTGACAGCGTTTTCAGGCTCTGCGGGGGAAGCTCTTGTAACCCCCGAAACAATTTATCTTTTTGTAGACGGCAGATACCATATTCAGGCTGATATGGAAGTCAATCATTCTGATGTTAAGGTCGTCAAATTGCCGACTGCTCAGCATTATTTTGATGAACTTATGAAAAGAATACCGCAGGATGAAGTTTTGGGAGTATTTTCAAAGAAAAATTCTCAGTCAAAAGTTGAGCGACTTGCTCAATACAGAAAGATTAAATTGCTTGATCCCGACCCTTTTGATAATGAACAAAATTTTGGCGAAAACAATATTATTCCCATAGATATCAAATACACAGGTATATCTTCCGAAGATAAAATCTCAAGAATATCACATTCGCTCAGTGATGATGAAGCTATATTTCTCACTGATTTGGATGAAGTTTCATATCTTTTTAATATGAGGGATTTTACATCGCAGGTTTACAGCGCCAAAGTTAAAGCAAAAGCGGTAATAATGAAAGATAACGCTATTCTTTTTACTCCCGATAAACTAAAAAATCTGGATGATTTTCTGAAAAATCTCAAGCATAAAATTTATGTTGATAAAAATTCCGTCAATGCTTATGATTATAATTTAATAAAAGACAGAGCAAAAGAATTAAAATTTAATCCCGTAAAACTTATGAAAGCTCAAAAAAATGATTTTGAAATTGAACATTTAAAAGACGCCTTTGCAAGGACAGATAGAGCTGTCGGAGCTGTAAGAGATTATATTTTAAATTCCGAAAATATTTCCGAATTTGATATAGCAATACGTTTGGCTCAAGAATTTAAAAATCAGGGAGCAATAGGTTTATCTTTTGCCTCAATTGTGGCAAAAGACAAAAATTCCGCACTTGCGCATTATTCAAAATGTTCAAAAGATGAAATCATAACCGACGGTTCGCTTGTTTTAATAGATTGCGGAGGATATTTTGAGGGAGGTCTGGCAACAGATATCACAAGAGTTTTTGTAAAAGGTGAACCAAAGTATGAACATAAAAGAATTTATACACTCGTATTAAAAGCTTTTTTGAATGCGTATAATTATATGAAAACTCATCATCAAAGACCTGTTATGGGCTTTGATATAGATAAATCCGTTCATGAATTTTTTGACGGCTGCGAGCTTGAGGGTTTTGTATTTAACCATGGTTTGGGTCACGGAATCGGGGTAAATGTTCACGAATATCCTCCAAATCTTAGCTCTAATGATATAGCAAAAGTTCCTTTAATGGAGGGTGAGTGTTTCTCCATAGAGCCGGGGCTGTATAAAGAAAACGAATTTGGTATAAGGTTAGAAAATTCATGTTATTATAAAGACGGAGATATACATTCTTTTGTGAAAATGAATTATGAGCAAAAACTGATTGATTATAATATGCTAAGCGATCAGGAAAAAGAATGGTTGAATGAATTTGAGGTAAAATAGCGGTGGAAATTACATCTGCGAACAACGATTATGTAAAAGAATGTTCAAAATTACTGCAAAAGAAATACCGCAGCGAAAGCGGCAAGTTTTTGCTTGAAGGATATAAAGCTATTGAAGAAGCTTATAATTCCGGTATTAAAATTGAACACATATTTGTTGATGAAAAACATCTGCCGGAGTACGATTTTGCAAAAGATTCGGTAATAAAAACAAATTCGTTAGTATTAAAGAAAATATCTTCAACCGAATCAGCACCGCCCGCTGTTGCCGTTGCCATTCAAAAAGACTGGACTCCTGATTCATTAAAAAATTGTAAAAAGGTTATTCTGCTTGAGAATATAAAAGATGCGGGGAATTTTGGGACTATAATCCGTTCGGCAGTCGCATTCGGTGCAGACGGAGTTGTTTTATTCGGAGATTGCGTTGATATTTATAACCCGAAATGTGTACGTTCTGCTGTTGGGAATTTGTGGAAAATACCTATCGTTTCTGTTTCGGAATTAGCAAAAATTAAAGAGTTGTTTTCTGAATTTTTAAAAATTGCAACTTTACCACGTTCCAAGAATTTATTAAAAAACTGCAAAGCGAAGCTGCCTGCTCTTATTTTATTTGGTTCGGAAGCAAACGGTTTGTCGCAGGAACTGATTGATTTTTCTGACGAATCGGTAAAAATTGAAATGAATAATGATGTAGAATCTCTTAATTTAGCAACATCAGTTTCTGTTATTTTGTATAAATTATTTACAAACTAACTCTTTTTGTGATGGAAGTATTCTATAATTCCTATATGGGCAAGTGTAAATGCTCCTGCAATATAGGCCAGTATTTTGTGTAATTTGATTTTGCCCCTTGCAGCCTGAACAACACATGCTGCTGCACAAATAGCTCCACCATAGCCCGTAATCTTTACAGGATTATATTTATACTGAGGATGAGTTTGAGAATTGTTAATCGGTTGCACTGATACCATATAATAATATATCCCTTTTTGATAATATTATATAGCAAAAATTTTTAAATTTACGTTTTATATATTGATATGATAAAAGCGATAAAACCCCAAAATTATAAACGAATAGATAATTACATTTCCCGTTCAGCTCAAATAAACAAAAATAATATTGAGTGGTTGAAGAATGACGGAGTTACAGATATAATAAATTTTCGTACAATGAACGTACCTGATATAAATTTTAATGAAGAAAAATATGTCTTGTCTAAAGGTATGAAGTATCACAGCATACCTTCAGTAAGCAAATATCCAAAAAGCGAAAATATCGGTAAATTCCTCGATACTGTCGAAGGCATAAAACAAAACGGCGGGAAGGCTCATATCCACTGTAAACAGGGGGCAGACAGAACAGGAATGTATTCATACATTTATGAGCGGATAAACAATATAGGAACAAAAGCCGAAAATGTTGCAGAATGTATTAAACACAACTGGCATCAGGGGAAATATCCTACTTTACTTGAATGGGCAGACAATTACATCACTAAATTAAAGAGATAAATTGCTTGATAAAATACGAAAACCGCTTATCACACAGTAAGATTTTGACTACATTCTGTCAATGGATATAGCTTTTACGCCAGCATATCTTGCTTTGTCCATAAGTTTTACTACTGCTCCATGAGTAGAATCTTCGTCCGTTTTAATTAGCAAACCATCCGGATAATTCTTTATTTCTTTAGCAAGTGTTGAACCCAGAATATCCTCTGCAATTTCTTCATTATTTATAAAATATTTGTTGGCACTTGATACATAAACCGTAAGAATTTGCGGTTCTTTTTCCATTTGTTCCGCTTCAACATTTTCAGGCACTTTCAGACTGATACCCTGCTGATCAAGCAAAGGTGCAACTACCATCATAATAATTAACAGTACAAGAAAAATATCCGTCAGAGGGGTTATATTAATTTCGTTAAATGTTTTTCTGCTGCTCATTATTCATCCTCCGTAGGTATTTCGACAGCCTGTCTTTGAGCTGCATTGTCTTTGAGTTCTTTTTGTTCTTTTTTATTTAACGGTTCTCCCGCAACAATCAGTTTTTTATATTCTGCATTTTGTGCGGAATCCATAATATCTATTATTGTGGAACTTTTAATATTTTTGTCTGCTTTGACTATAACTTCCTGTTTTTCATCATCAGGATTTTTCAGTGCAACAAGCTTGTCAGTCAGTTCTGAAGCATTAATCGGTGTACCGTTTATATACATAGCACCGTCGTGAGTTACGGAAACAGTTACTTTTGCTTCTTCAATGTTTACACCGTTATTTATTTCAGGTACATCAACATTTGTATCATTTGACTGAAATGACGGTGCTACTACCATCATGATGATTAGAAGCACCAAGAAAATATCCGTCAATGGTGTAATATTGATTTCTGAAAATATTTTACCTTCTTTGTCGCTGCCAAAAGCCATTATTATTAAATCCTTTGCCTGATATTATAAATTTACTTTAGATGTTGGGGAAGTATAGCCTGTTGTCTGAGTTTCACCTTCAGAATCAACATAGTTTAAGAATAACAACTTAATAAGATTGAAATCGTTTTCAAAATGTTTTACAACAGATTGGAATGCGTTAAAGAATATAACCGCAACGATAGCGACTCCCAAACCGAAAGCTGTTGCAATCAATGCAGAACCGATACCTGATGCAACGGTGGCTGCCTGATTACCTGCATCTGCAAGAATGTTGAAGGTTAAAAGAATACGAACGACCGTACCAAACAAACCTAAAAACGGTGCAACGCCCCCAATTGTACCTAAAATAGTCAGATGACTTTCGAGTTTTCTTGTCGCAAGGGTTGCAGAGATATCAAAAGCTCTTGAAAATCCCTTTTTCTGCTCGGTAAAAATTCGCACAGCTTCTTCAATAACTTCTCCGATAACTCCGCCGCAGCGTAAAGCCGTATCCTGAGCAGCTCTTAAATCATTATTTTCCAATTCACGGTTTAATTCTCTCATATAAACGGCAATATCTCTTTTATTCTTTTTGAAATATGACCATTTTCTGATAACTACTCCGACTACCAGAATTGAACAAATTAAGATTGGTAGCAGTACCGGCCAATCCATTTTAATTGATTCGATTAAAAGTTCCATTTTTTTATCCTCATTTTTCCTAATACTTTATGTTTTACTAATATTTTGTTGCTCCAAATACATTGTAATCAAATGTAAATTGAATATCTATATTTTGTCCCTTGAATTCAGGCGGCAGAGGTCTGAACGGTGCTGCCAATTTAACAGCATTCAGAGCCGCAGCATCTGCATTTTGTAACCCTGAAGATTTGAACACACTGCATGACAACAGTCTGCCGTCTTTTGCTATCTTGAATAAAAGAACTACACGTTTACTTTCGTTCCCCTTTGGAGGGTCCCAATTCATTTTAATTCTTCTTTGGAGTTCTCTCATGTATGGTCCGAAATCCGGTTCTCTGATTGCATCAATACCGGGACGACCTCCGCCGCCTCCCGGATTGCCTCCGCCCGAACCTGAGCCTCCGCCTGATCCTGTTCCGGTACCTGAACCCGTCCCCGAACCTGTTCCTCGAGATGCTGTTTTTGTACCTGAACCGTTACCAATCGGTGCAAGTGAAGGATTTGGAGAATATGTACCAGAACCGCTTGAACCGCCTTTATTTGAACTTCCCGAACCGCTTATAGGTCCTGTTGCATACTGCCCTGCAGTTGTACCACCTGACGGTACCGGAACTTTAAACGGTGTATTTGTCGGTTTTTGAATTGCTTTAGGTGTCATCGGCGGACGTGCTGACGGTTTAGCCGTAGGCGCTTGAGGTTTTGCAAGCTCAGGTTTTGGAACAGCCTGAGTGACAGTGGGTGAAGGCACTACATTTTTCTGTGTCGTAGTTTGTGCCTGCTGAGGTTTTTGAGTTGTACTCTGAAGTACCTTCTGAACAAGTGATTTTGCCGCAGGCTTTGGTGTCTTAGGTGCTCCGCCGCCTGAATTTGCAGACGGTTTAGACGGAGTACTTGACGGCATTGACACAGGCAGTTTGGGATTATTTATACCGCCCGTTCTTGAATTTATGTCCGCTCTGTTTTTTGTATGTAAATCTTTTGGAGTTTCTTCTTTATCCACAAGGACAAACTCTATATCCTGAACTTTTGGTTCGGGTTTGTGGAATATGGGAATTGCAATACCCAAAAGCATACATATAATCATTATTAACCATGCTATACCGACTGCAGTCGGGTGAAGAATGGTAGAAATGAGCATACTGTTTTTTAAAGAAAGAGAACCGTCATCCTCATCTCTTACAACAGCAGGAAGCCTGTATTCCGTATTTTTGGAATAAGTTTTTGCTCCTGTTTTTTCTCTGTCTTGCGTGTATTTACTTAATAATGACATTTCATATCCTAATCAAAAATTGTTTCACTGATAATATATTTGATATTCAAAAATAATATTATCGCCTGATTTACCGATTTTAATTTCCTGTCGGATTAACTGTAATCGGTTGGGTTAAAATTAGTTCTATCGGTGAATTTACCTGAATATCGACATCAGAACCTTTGTCCCATATAGATTTTAACAATCCGCCGCCGCCTGTTTCAACGGCTGTGCTCATAGCAGCGTTTGTACCTGAATGCACTCCGGTAAATGGAGGAATATACCCTGACGCTCCCGAAGTTTCAGAAATCTCTGATACATCACCTGTCATAAGGCTTATATCTTTACCGCCAATTATTGCACCTGATTTATCCATAGTGTTTACTAGTGCAGAAATAGGTATATCAAGTCCGCCCGGTGTTAATATATGAGTAAATCTTAGTGTAATTTTTCCGTTTAGTGACCCGTGTTTTGCTTTTGCAGCTTCTATAACCGTTCCTGTAACTGTACTGCCCACGGGTGCAACTTTTTTATCTTCATAATAAAAATCAGAAGATAATGCAAGAGTTACTTCCTGCCCTGTATAAGCATTTTCAGATGTTATTGACGATAAAAACACGCATCTGAATGTCTGTCCCGCAGGAACTGAAACAACACTGTTTTTCAAAGTCTTTTTTTCTAAAGAAAAAGAATTTGAACTATTTTGGGATGTGTCGTATCCGCTTGTACTCGTTTTATAATTGAAATTTTGGTTTGCAATTGCACTTGTCGAGATTACTCCGGTAATCAACAGACTTATTATAAATTTTTTCATTATATATCCCTTTCAAAAGGCTAAAATTATATAATATAATTTTATCGCACTTATAAGTTTTGTCAATTTTGTAAAACAATGTTTAGTCACTGTATGTATGATTTAAACTGAACGGGGCGGTAAAAATAATTAAATGTCTTTCGCCTGACGGTATTCTTGTATGTCTGCCCATAGAACGTTTACCTCCGGGGCGTATTTGCAGGGTTGCCCCTCTGTGAATCCATGAAATTCTCTGATATGTATCCTGATAATGAGGCATTTTTATCCATTCCGAAGGTTCTGTCAGCTCTCCGCCGATTAAATTATCATTGGAAGAATACAGATACGCTTTTACGTTTTGTTCATAACCGTCTGGAAGTATAAACTTTGTTATTTTGACTTTCATAGAAGCATTTGTACCGACAATCGGTTCGTTGATTTTTTCTATATAACCGTAAAAAGCTGTATTTTCAGGGATCGCTTTAATATCACCGATAAATAAATCGTTTGTTGAAATAAATTTCACTTTATACCCTATCGGGCATGTTTCTGTCGAGATTTCGTGCATATTTAAAACTGGCACAACAACACCCGCCTGTATATCTATACCTGCACCTTCTCTTAATTCTATGTTTATATCCGGTAATTCTTCTTCAGAAGTAATAACTGATGTGTTATCCTGCGGAGCCTCAACTTCGTCTGCCGAAAAAGACGGAAGCATTATTCCTGCAAAAATTGTTAAAACAGCTGATAATAAATATTTCTTCATCACAATGTTATTATAACAATTTTTAGCAAATTATCAATAATATTAATGTCTGAATTTAGAAATCAGTGTTTTTATACCTTTTGTTAAAGCTTTTATGCCTTTTACTCCGCCAAAAATTAAAGCTCCCGCAGCCGCTATTCCTCCAATTAATTTTATAATTTTAGGAACTCCCTTTCTTTTAGGGGTAGCTGTTTGCTGCAATACATAAGCATCATGGCTTAAATTGTTGTATAAATATTGTCCCTCATAGTAGTTATAAGGATTTTTTACAGGTAAATGATCGGGCGGAACAAGTACGCCGAGTGCAACTTTCTGTCCGTAGTGCATTGCCGAATTTGTCGGATTATTCACATGTAATTGACCTTCTACCATATATTATTAAAAACATTTTTTCAAAAAAAATTGCGCAAAATTATACTTTTATGAAGAAAAAAGGATAAAACACATTATTTGCATTTTATCCTTTCTAATCAGTTTTTGTAAAATCTTATCCGATTACGGGCGCAACAAATGTTCTTGCCTCAAGCTCTTTATCCAAAAGTAATAAAGCTTTTTTATCATCTCCGATAAGTTTCAATGTTGCAAGCAAACCGCCGACATTAGCTTCTTCTTCAACCTGTTCTTTAATATACCAGTTAAGGAAAGACAACGCTGCTCTGTCTTTAACTTCTTCGGCAACATCTGCAAGATGGTTAATTCTTGAAGTTACATATTGTTCGTGTTCAAGGACATGTTCAAATATTTCCAGCGGAGTTGAACCTTTTACTTCAGGTTTATCAATAACTCTTAAATCAATGTTCCCGCCTCTTTCATCCAGATATGAAAACATTCCCATAGCGTGAGCTTTTTCTTCCTGAACCTGAACATCAAACCAGTTTACAAAACCTTTAAGATTCCATTCCTGAAAATACACTTTCATAGCCAAATAAAGATATGCAGAATACAGTTCCTTATTTATCTGGTCATTAAAAGCTTCTTCTAATTTTGAATTAATCATAATATATCCTCCTTTTATTTTTTAATAATACAAAAAGGCTTTTGTTTTGTAAATAACTAATGATAATTATTCACAATATATATCTAAAAAATACTCGTAGCGAGTTTAATTTTTACATAAACAATATTATGTGCACCTGCCCCATTTCTTTGACCGCAAAGAAACGGGGCACAAAGAAACTCACCGACCTGAACTCCGTTCGCTAATCATTCGTAATTTGCTCAACATCCAGCCAAAATAACTCACTAAGCCCATTTATCTGCTATCATATAACATTAGCCCCCGCCCGTTCAGACAAATTTTGGCTTGTTGTCGTTTCGCAAAACAATGATTGCTCACTTCGTAAAGGTCGGAATTTTTAGTATTTAACGCATTATGCTGCCGTTGTTTTAGGCAGCTAAGAGATTTTTGTCTGACAAGACAAAAACACATATTACCCGTCAGGGTCTTATATTGCCGATAGGCAATATTGTAATTTAGCGTGTTTGTCTCTTCTTGGTTGTTCGCCATAAACGTGACTCCGCTCCCTGCCGTCTTGTTTCACAAGCCGCTCCGGAGCTGCGCACTC
>FLNX01000068.1_pt1 | contig 94283 bp, 106 predicted proteins | sample 1140341 | NCBI WGS metagenome assembly FLNX01 (sample SAMEA3878208, study PRJEB12797) | bioreactor metagenome | biome: Moose rumen | place: Sweden | collected 2011-10
TAATCAAGCGCGGCTTTTTCAAAATCATTGTATAAACCCTCTGAAACCTCCTCGTAAGTTTATGGCTTTGAGCATTCGTTCAGAACGTTGACTCCCCTGCAATAATACACCGCCCGTAACATAAGCAAACGTCTTGAGCTTTACTTCAGGAGATCGCAATTTTAACGAGATTAACGCCGCGTCAAATCTCTCACGCAAAATATAAATCCCTCTCAACGTCAAAATCATAAGCACGCACAATTTTTCCGGGACTCGCAAAATAACCAGAGCTTTATAAATTCCTGATACCCCCAACGGAAAAACGAAACGAGCAAACGCTACGTAGATCACATTCACTCGCAGCGCAATTATCATTCCAGCTATTAAGCCCTCACGAGTACTTGGCCAAGTTAATGCAAGAGTCAGAATCATAATCAGGTTGAAGAGATTTAATTTCAAGAGCGGAAAAGTTTTCAGCAACAACGACAATGCTAACAGGGACGCAAGAACATAAATGTTACTGACAAGACCAACTACGAACGCATAAACTATAACGCAAACAACGATACACGCTTCAGCCATGATATTAAGAACGCACACACTACACCTTCAAGAAGGGCTAACGGCAAATGAGCAAGCACGAGCAATTTTGCACTGGTCAGAAAGTTTAAATCCGTCAACACCAACATGCTCCCGGTTATGCATGCGACGAGAACAACAGCAAACGCCCCCGCAACGAATGCCCACACGAAATTTTTACGCGCTAATTTCCCGAATAATATATACGTAACGAGAGCCGATGTTCCTAGCGAAAAAGTGTTAGCTCCTAGAACTAACAAGCCCCCGAACTGGAATAACATAGCCTGCAATAATAACGCAACAAACACTGCCGGAAATACTGCCCAACCTAAAATCAATCCCATTGGCCCAACTAAAGTCATATGCACGGAACTTGGCCCGATTTTAAGATTAACGAGCGACGCAAGAAAGAACGCCGACGAAATTAACGCAGTGCCTACGATTTTTTCCGGGTCAGTCTTCTTGAGACCAACAGCTATTCCCGCAGAACTCGCCGCCCACGTTGCAACTAACACGCCACCAGATAATACGCCTTCACTAATATGCATGAGCTCGTCTCCTGTTCACAACAATAAGCGCAATGTTAAATATTATGCTGACTCCCAAAATCGCCGGAATAAACTTAGATTGATTCGTGGTTGACTCGATAAATGCTTCAGATTTCACGTCCTCAATCTTGATTACAGCCTCACACCTGTGGCCTTGACCATCACTAACAACAATGCGCCAATTTCCAGAAACGTCCGGGATAAATGCGAATCGCCCTTGCTCGTCAGTTCGTCCAGTCTGTGCAGCAAACTTTGAGTCATTCGGGGAGAAAACGCTAGCTTCACAGTAACTCATTTTTTCGCCGGTTGAGTAAGAAAATTCTAGGGGGATAGCTCGCAATTCTGACTCACGATAGCCGACTCCATGCGCAAAAATTTCCCCCGCACTGAGTAGCACGAGGGACAAAATCATGAATAACTTCTTCATTACTTGACTTCGAATAAAGCAAACGCTCTTAACGTGAACGCGTCATACTCACCATCAACACCGGGTAAATCTCCCTGATAAGCTCTGATTCCCCACCAGCCTGGCGCAGTGATCTTAACGTGTGCTTCCCCGTTCTCTGCTTCTGTGTAATAAGCGTACGTGTTCTCGTATTCTGTTACAAAGCCGTCGTAAGTTGCCCACACTGGCCCGGTATAAGGCTGACCATTGAGCAAAATTTTCACGTCAAAATATTCGCCTACTTTAGCATTTGCCGGATTAGTCACTGGGATAATCTCCAACGGGTGGCCAAGAACTTGCGAGTAATTCGTATCGTTTGCAGAAGTGTTATAGAAAGCCTTTGCGTACTTGTCATTCTTGGTTGAGCGTAAAACTTTCAGGCCTTGTGCTTCGAGTTCGTTTCTTGATCCAGTTTTGCCGCCTTGATTCGTTATGCTCCAGACTTCGCCGTCCTTAATCGCTACGAGAATAACTGACCCGGATAAATCTTTAGGCGTTACCGTGAAATCTATGCAGAGTTCTGGATCGTTCGCAGTGAGCTTTGACTCTACTAGTTTACCGTCCTCAATGATACCGGCCTTGACTCTTTCAAGCACTTCAACTTCTTCAGGCACTATGAACTTGTGAGCAGATTGAACAGTTACGGGGAAAGGCTCGCCCTGCTTCATGTTGTTGTCTTTGGCCTTGATTGTGAGTTCATGTGAGAACGCTGGAAGAGCAAAAAGAGTTATAATAAGCGCCACAGATATAAAACGTCTAACCATAAAAAATTCCTCCTGATAAAAATTTTACCGGGAGGAATCATAACACAACTTTCAATAAAAATGTTACTGCTTATAATTCACGCGCCAAAACCAGAGTCCACAAGCCGGGGCTGTCATAGCTGATTCACTGCGTTCACTTCCTGCTAATAAATCGTTGAGCCAAGCCAGATTATTTTTCCCGAGAGCGATTGAATTAACGTTGCCGATTATGATTCGTACCATGTTGGTTAAGAAAGATTGAGCCTTGACACTCACTATTGAGAGCTTTCCGCGGTTACGAATCTTTAGCGAGTCAATCGTTTTAAATGGATCGTCAGGACATTCCCCGACTCTGCAGAAGGCTTTGAAGTTGTGACGGCCCTGAATCATTTCACAAGCCTGCTTAGCTAAATCCATGTTCCAAGGCTTCTGACCTTTTCGCCACCACACAAAATTATTCAACATAGGAGGACAGACTGCGCCATGCCATATAAAATATTTATACTCACGAGTCATAGCACTATAACGCGCATTGAAATCATCGGGGACGTGAAAAACTTTCATGACTCGAATATCTTCAGGCAAGTAGAAATTTATAGCGAGCCTCAATTTATCCGGGACAAAAATTTTATCAAGCCTAAACGATGCAACTTGGCCCCAAGCGTTTACGCCCTTATCAGTACGTCCTGCACCAGTGATTCTGACTTTATCGCCAGCAACTTTCTCTAAAGCACCCTCAATAATTTCCTGAATGCTCACAGCGTCGGGTTGAACTTGCCACCCGGAATAATTTTTACCGACGTACGAGATTTTTATAGCATAATTCATAGCATGAATATAACCCCGGCCAAAATTATTGCGATAAGAATTGCTAAAGTGTCTGTGAATTTCCAGATTAACGGCTTGCGTCTTGTGCGTCCGTTTCCTCCGTCATAGCCTCGTGCTTCCATAGCTGTTGCGATCTCGTCGGCGCGTCTGAATATGATTATGAACAAAGGGATCAACACCGGGAAAAACGCCTTCACCCTCTGAAATAAATTCCCCTGGTCAAGCCTTGCTCCTCGTGAAATCTGCGCACGGATTATCTTGTCAGTTTCCTGCATCAATAACGGAATAAATCTCAATGCCATTCCTATCATCATCGAGGATTCGTGAGCGGGAAAACCTATAGCAGAAAGAGGACGTAATAAAGTGTCAAGCCCATCGGAAAGTTCTAGCGGTGCTGTTGTTAGAGGAAGCATTATCGCGAATATCATCAGCACGAATAATCTTAAAGACGTGAATAACGCCCTATATAATTCCCCATAGAATATATTGAACAGACACGTGAACGCTATCAGGAAAAACACTGGCCGGGCCACGCGCAAAATTATCCGCCACGAAATTTTTGTAACGTACACCAGCGAAATTAATACAGCTATCCACAATGAGACTTGCAGCAAATTTTTTGCCGGGAATATTGACGTGATTATTATCAGGAACGCGAATAACTTTGCCCGAGGATCAAGCTTATGAATCACTGAACCAGTCGGGATATATTGTCCGAAGTTTATTAATGAGTTCATCTGGTGTTCCTTCCTTCACTTTCTTGCTGTCCATCAAGAATAAAATCCTGTCGCTGAATTTCAATGCAACCCGTAAATCATGCGTTATGGTTATTATAGTTTTGCCCTCGTCTCGTAATCTCCCGAGCATTGCCAAAATTATTCGCTCATACGACGCATCAAGACCTGCTAGAGGTTCATCAAGCACAATACATTCAGGCTTGGCCGACAACACTGACGCAATGGCAACGAGTCTACGTTCACCGCCTGAAAGCGCAATAGGATTCCTTTCCAGAAAAATTTTATCGAGACCAACACATTCAAGCCCGTATAAAATTGCCTCATCAAGTTCTGAACCACTAAAGCCCGCGTTCTTGGGAGCAAAGGCTAATTCTTCTCGTACAGTTGGGGAGAATAATTGATCCTCTGGGTGCTGAAACACTAGGCCGACTCTTTGCCGCAACGTATGAACTTCTTCACCTTTTTGCGCTAATTCTTGGCCATCAAAATATATATTGCCCTCCTGAATCTTGTATAGAGCGTTTAAGTGTTGCACAAGCGTAGATTTTCCCGAGCCTGTTTTGCCTATTATCGAAAGCCATTGTCCCGCGTAAATGTTTGCGTCAATATTTCTAAGCGCGTAATTCGCGTCATCAGGGTTATACTTGAACGACAAGTTATCTATCTTGAACTTCACGTGAGACGAGAGAACGGGAACGGGATTTATCATAATTTCTTTGTCAGGTAAATCAAAGCCCAATTCTTCAGCCTTGTCCCAAAACTCCTTGTTAGTTCCATGCCAGATTATTTCGCCTTGAGATAAAACTATTACGCGTTGAATATCACTGAAGCTTTCACGTTCAAGAATGTGCGTTACTTGTATGATCGTCATTCCTTCAGCATGAATTTCGCGCAACACTCTCTCAATATCTTTACGGCCTTGAGTATCGAGCATGGAGGTAGCTTCATCAAGTATCAAACAGTTAACTTTTGCGGCCAAGGCTCCAGCGAGAGCAACACGTTGTTTCTCTCCACCTGATAGAGCAGCAACGGAAGAGTCTTGCTTGTGGGACATGTTCACGCGCCTCAATGCATTGTCTACACGTTCTTGAATCTCGTTTGAGGGCAGGCCTTGATTCTCTGGAGCAAAAGCTACGTCATCTTCAACCATAGCCGCGACGATCTGATTCTCCGGATCCTGAAACACCATTCCTATAGTGCCGCGTAATTCGTGAAATTCCAAATCCTGAATCTTTACGCCATTAACTAGACACTCGCCCTTATCTGGCTCAACGAGACCGCCTAAAATTTTAACGAGCGTAGATTTTCCTGAACCGTTGTGACCAAGTATAGCTATTCGTTCGCCTTTGTTTACAAAAAACGAGACGTCTTTAAGCGTTAAAGTCCGTCCCGTGTTAATTGCGTCATATGAGAACGAAATAGATTTTACTTCAAGAAACGGTATATCATTATTTCTGTTCGTCTGCTTTTCGTTCAACAAGTTCGATCACTGCCATTGGTGAGCCGTCGCCTTTACGCGCGCCCAATTTTACGATCCTAGTGTAGCCGCCTTTGTCAAAGTCCTTATATTTCGGGGCTATATCTTGGAATAATTTCGTAGCTGCCTGCTTGTGGGGCATCTTTGAGAACACTACGCGAATATCATGAACGCTTCCACCTCTTGCACGAGTGATTAATTTCTCTGCAACACGGCGTAATTCCTTGGCTCTTGTTACTGTCGTAGTGATGCTGCCGTTAAGGAACAAACTTGCTGCCATGTTTCCGAGCATTAAACCTCTGTGGCTTCCATAGCGTCCTAAAGTTCTATGATCAACATGATGTCTCAATTTTCGTTACACCTCCTATTCTTTATGCTTCGTCTGCTTCTTTAGTAATTTCGGCTAAAAGTTCTTCCGGTGATTTCTTTGATGAGAAATTCTCAACAAGCTCTTCCGAATTTTCTACAGCCTTGCTCTTACTTTTAGATTTTGATGTAGATTTTGCCTTGGCCTTGGTTTTAGCTTTAGGCTCTTCCTTGGCCGCTGCTTCTTCCTCGACTGCCTTGGTATCCTTCTTTGCCGCAGTCTTCCTGGTCGTCTTTTTCGTGGCTTTGGTCTCTTTGACTTCTTCCTTGACTTCCTCAACTACTTCTTCAGGCTCTTCAGATACTTCAGGTTTCTTTGTTTCCTTAGCTGCCTTAGTTGACTTTGCTGTTTTCTTTTCTTTAGCCTCTTTAGGCTCTTTAGCCTTAGCTGCCTTAGTGGTCTTGGTCGTTTTAGGTTTCGCAGTCCTGGTTTTCCTCTTTGGTTCAGGTTCCTTAGGCTCTTCGACTTCCTCAACTTTCTCCGGGAGCTCGTCAACAGTTTCAACTTCTTCAAACTCTTCCGCTTTCTCTGGTTCGGCTACGCTATCTTCCTCAACTGTAACAGCATCGTCTCCAAGTTCTTCAGAAACGGGGGCTGATGGCTTAAGAACGTAACCAAGAACTTCCAATCTCTCTTCGATTTCGGTAAGCGAGATTTTCCCGAGATTACGAATTTTAAGCAAGTCATCACGAGATTTTTGTAACAAGTCTCCGACGGTTTGAATACCACCGCGCAGCAAGCAATTCTCACTCCTGATTGATAACTCAAGCTCATGAATCGGGTGATCAAATTGTTCGGGCTTTTCCTTACCTTTTGGCGTCTTAGTTTTAGTCTTAGTCTTCTCAACAGGTTCCGGAGCTTCCTCAACGACTCTAGCAACTTGTGGAGCTGATGCAACTGTATTGGCTATTTTTGTGAAATAGTTTTGAGCAATTCTCGCCGCTTCCCCAACAGCCTCATCGGGAGTCAATGCCCCGTTTGTCCAAACCTCAAGGATCAATCTCTCGTAATCAATGCTTTGTCCAACTCTTGCAGGCTCAATTTGATAATTGACGCGCTTAACCGGTGAGAAAATTGCATCAGTCAGTAAAGCATCAATTGGCAATGAAGGTTGGGAAGGTCTTTCGCGTTCAGCTGATAAATAACCTACACCACGCTCAACGTAAATTTCCATCAATAATTTTGCATTGGGCTCAAGAGTACACAAAACGCCATTGCCACAAAACTCAAATTCACTATCCCACGGTAAATCTTTAGCTGTAATTACGCCGGGGTTCTCTTTACGTGTAAAGAAATCCTTGGGCAACTCATCAGAATCAAGCGTTATTATCTTGAAAGAGTGTTCACCCTCAGGAGCTTCTGTCTTGGCCTTAATAGGAATGTGTTTCAAATTCATTAGAATCTCTATCACGTCCTCACGAATGCCTTTAATTGTGCTGAACTCGTGAAGTATTCCCTCGATTCTTACGGCCGTAACAGCTGCGCCCTCAATTGACGATAAAAGCAAACGCCTTAACGCATTGCCAAGAGTATCGCCGTAACCTCTTTCAAGCGGCTCAATGTATAACTTCCCGTAATCTTGACTTTTCTCTTCGATATAAACCTTAAATCCAGTGTTCTCCAAATTCCAAAATCTCCTTTAGAATTTAGACACGACGCCTCTTCGGTGGCCTGCAACCATTATGAGGAATTGGCGTAGCGTCTTTGATTACGTTCACCTGTAAGCCGGCAGCCTGTAATGATCTGATCGCACTTTCACGACCCGGGCCAGGACCTTTAACGATAACGTCAATTTCCTGCATTCCCTGATCTTGAGCAACTTTTGCAACCTGTGAAGCCGCTGTCTGTGCCGCAAACGGGGTTGACTTTCTCGCGCCCTTGAAGCCTACATTGCCGCCGCTAGCCCAAGTGAGTATATTTCCGCCTTTATCGCTGATGCACATAATCGTGTTGTTGAACGTTGAGAAAATATGTGCAACACCGTAATTGATATTCTTCTTCTCGCGTCTTTTGCCCTTACGAGCCTGCGCTGTTCTTTTTGCCAACTTTCATTACCTCCCGTTATTTCGTAGCGACTTTCTTGTTAGCAACTGTCCTTCTCGGTCCTTTACGAGTTCTCGCATTAGTCTTAGTTCTCTGACCTCTGACAGGAAGTCCCAAACGATGACGCTGACCACGATAGCACCCAATGTCGATTAAGCGCTTAATGTTCATTGAGACCTCACGACGCAAATCGCCTTCAACTTTGTAGTTGTCCTCGATCTCACGACGTAATTTCTGCGTGTCTGCCTCGTCTAAATCTTTAACCCTAATATCAGGATTAACACCGGTCGCCGCTAAAATTTTCTGGGAAGTCTTAAGCCCGATCCCAAAAATATAAGTCAAGCCGATCTCGACTCTTTTCTCTCTTGGTAAATCCACTCCTGCTATACGTGCCATTTAACTTATTACCTCCTGACACCCTGACGCTGTTTATGTCTTGGGTTGCGGCTGCAAATTACGCGAACAACTCCATGACGGCGGATTACTCTACAATATTCACATATAGGCTTTACTGAAGGCCCTACTTTCATATTTCAATACCACCTTAGTTATTTATAACGATAAATTATTCTGCCCCTTGTTAAATCATATGGGGAGATTTCTACTGATACACGATCACCCGGCAATATCCTGATGAAGTGCATTCTCATTTTTCCGCTGACATGAGCCAAAACCCTGTGCCCATTCTCTAATTCTACCCTGAACATAGCGTTTGGCAATGCTTCCGAGATCGTGCCTTTGACTTCGATTACTTCTTCTTTACTGGAATTTTTATCAGCCATTAATTCCTTACACTCCTGTGAAAATATCCTGCGTCAATGTCTTTACCTGCCTTTATAAACTCTAACAAATTTTCAGCGCGTCTTAACGTCGATTGCAAATGTTTGGGATTCTTTATCTTCGGTCTTGTAACGTTAAATCTATTTGGCCTTATCAATTTCACTCTGCCGTCCTGTTCAAAACCTGCTATCACGTATTCGAGTCCCGTATCTTTGCCCCGCCTTGAGATTACAACCTGGCCTATCTCGAACTCTGCCACGGTGTGAGAATCTCCGGTCCGTCGTCAAGAATTACAATCGAGCGTTCAAAGTGTGCTGCGTCAGAGCCATCAACAGTTGAGACAGTCCAACCATTTGCGTCACTGACTTTGACATCTTCGCGCCCGGACATAATCATAGGCTCAATAGCTATAGTCATGCCAGCTTTTAACGTCATTCCCTGTCCAGCTTTGCCATAATTCGGAATTTGTGGAGCCTCGTGCATTTTTTTGCCGATACCGTGCCCCGTGTAATCGCGAACTATTCCCAAGCCCAACGGGATAACATAACTTTCTACCGCGTGCCCTATATCTCCGAGAGTGTTGCCAACGAGAGCCGCAGCTATTGCCCTGTTCAAAGCGTCTTCGGTAGCCTCAAGCAGTTTTTTGCGCTCCTCACTGATTGCCCCGACCGGATAAGTACAGGCCGCGTCACCACACCAGCCATTTACGTAAGCGCCAACGTCAACGCTGATAATATCCCCTTCTTGTAATATGCGATCGAAACTCGGAATGCCATGAACGACTTCTTCATTTACGGAAGCGCATATAGTCCCGGGGAAAGGACTCATGTTGAACGAGGGCTTGTAACCTTTAAAAGCTGGAATGCCGTTATTCTTGCGTATATGTTCCTCTGCTAGGCGGTCAAGTTCTCCGGTTGAAATACCAGGCCTAACAGCTTCGCGCATTATGTCAAGAACTTCAGCGGTAACACGTCCTGCAACTTTCATGAACTCTATATCTTTAGGGCTTTTGATCTTAATCATGATTTAACAACTTCACAACGCTCTCGAAAACTTCTTCGGGCTTTCCTGTTGCGTCAATGTCATGCAGCAAGTTCTTAGCACGATAGAAATCAATCAATGGCTCTGTCTGGTCATGGAAAACTTTCAAGCGGCTTCGGACTGTTTCTTCATTGTCATCGTCGCGCCTGTAAAGTTCTCCGCCACATGCCGGGCATTTATCATGTTCATGAATGTTGGTGACGTTTCCGCAATCTTTGCAAAGGGCTCTGCTCAATAAACGCTTAACGATAACTTCATCATCAATGTTAAACAACACAACGCCGTCAAGCTTCGTCTTAGTCTCAAGAAATTCAGCCTGCGCTACAGTTCTCGGGAAACCGTCAAGCATAAAGCCTTCGTTGTCAGCAAACTCACTAAGCTTTTCGCCAACCATCTTCATGACGATCTCATCAGGAACTAATTGTCCCGCGTCCATATATTTCTTAGCTTCAAGACCTAATGGAGTTTGATTCTTGAGATTGTGCCTGAAAATATCTCCCGTTGAGATATGAGCCAGATTATGCTTTTCTTTGAGAAAGGCTGCCTGAGTACCTTTACCAGCCCCAGGCGCACCTAATAATACTAATCTCATGATTAACCTCTAAGCAAGCCCCTGCGACCGCCGCCGGACTTTTTCAAAATTCCGTCATAGTGTCTCATTAATAACTGGGCTTCGATCTGATTAATCGTGTCCATTGCAACACCTACAACGATAAGCACTGCTGTGCCTCCGAAATAGAAGCTGCGGACGTTCAACACGCTGGACATAACGTTAGGAATAAGAGCAATAATTGCAAGGAAGACTGCGCCGCCGAGCGTGATTCGTTCCATAACTCGCGTAATGTAATCTGAAGTTGGCTGTCCTGGTCTGATACCGAGAATAAATCCGCCGTATTTCTTCATGTTGTTGGCAATGTCAGTTGGGTTAAACACTACCGCAGTGTAGAAATACGAGAAGAATATTATCAACGCAACATCAAGCACTATATACACAACGCTGTTCGGAGCAAACATTGCGCTAAAGAATCTCCCTACAGAACTATCAGTGAAGTAATTCGCGATCGTGTACGGGAAGATTAACAACGAGCTAGCGAAGATGATCGGGATAACCCCAGCTTGATTGACCTTCAACGGAATGAAAGTGCTTTGACCGCCGTAAATTTTATTTCCCACAACGCGTTTCGCATATTGGACGGGTAAACGCCTCTGACCTTCCTGCAGCATGATACAGCCAGCTACTACGACGATCATTAACACTATTCCGAGCAACAAAGCTATAACGCTAAGAGATCCAAGCCTGACCATATTCCAAGTCTGCAAAATTGCTTCAGGGATTCTAGCGACGATACCAGCGAAAATTAACAATGAAATTCCATTACCGACGCCGTGATCCGTGAGTTCTTCACCTAGCCACATTACCGCAACTGATCCGGATACAAGCGTGATTATTACGAGCAGCCAATCAAAGAAGCCACCTTGCATAATTCCGAGTCCGCGTAACCAAGCTGTCATGCCGATAGCCTGAACGAATGCGAATATTACAGCACCGTAACGAGTCCATTGTGTGATTTTCTTGTGGCCGTCAGTGCTATCTTTCTGCAATTTCTCAAGAGCCGGGAAAATTACGACCAGTAACTGCATAACAATGCTTGAGTTAATGTACGGAGCAACGCCTAGCGAAAATATGCCAAAACGGCTTAATGCACCACCCGAGAATAAATTCAGGAAGTCCATTACGCCGCCGCCAGTGTTGAACAGATTGGCCATAGCCGCACGATCAACGCCGGGACTCGGTATATAAGCACCAAGCCTAAAGATGAATAATATACCGAGTGTAAACAATATTCTGCGTTTCAGGTCGGGCAACCTGAATATATCCCCCAAAGACCCGAACATTTATATTACCTCATGGGTTCCGCCAGCAGCTTCAATCTTCTTAACAGCTTCTGCACTGAATGCCGCGGCTTTGATCTTCAACGCTTTTCCGCCGAGTTCTCCATTAGCCAAAATTTTCACGGGCAATTTCTTGCGAATGACTTTAGCTTTCAACATTGCGTCCATGTCAATTTCTGCACCTGCATCGAATTTCTTTGCAAGCGTATCAAGATTCACGGGCTGGAAAACTTTTGCGAACCTTGCATTATTGAATCCACGTTTAGGAGTCCTTCTGGTGATGGGCATCTGGCCTCCCTCAAATCCCGGCTTTACTCCTCCGCCAGTTCTTGATTTATCGCCTTTGTTACCTTTACCTGAAGTCTTACCGTTTCCGCTTCCGATACCCTGGCCTAAACGTTTTGACACATGAGTCGAACCTTTTGCAGGGTGTAAATCGTTAAGTGTAATCATTCTACAACCTCCCACTTAACCAGATGGCGCACGTGATTGATCATGCCTCTAACTTGCGGCGTGTCCTCATGCTCTACTTCTGAATTTAATTTCTTGAAGCCAAGAGCTTTGATTGTGCGTTTCTGTCTTTCGGGAAAACTTATTGCGCTCTTGATCCACTTTGCTTTGATTTTTGCCATGTGAATCACTCCCCGACTGTTACTACTGCTTCATCAACTGGAGCAGCTTCTTCGTCCTGTTCGCCAGCAAGGCCTCTAAGTTTCATGATCTCGCCTTCTGTACGAGTAATCTTGATAGCCTCAAGTGTTGCATTAGCGATATTAATAGCGTTGGCTGTACGTCCTGTAACTTTTGTAACAACGTCTTTAACGCCGCCAAGCTCCATAATTGCACGAACGACTCCACCCGCTATAACACCGGTACCTTCAGGGCACGGTTTGAGCAAAACCCTAGCAGCTCCAAATTCGCCTACTACAGGGTGAGGAATTGTATTACCAGCATGTTTTACTGATACCATGTTCTTCTTGGCTTTCTCGATTCCCTTACGAACTGCTTCAGCGATTTCCTTGGCTTTGCCTATACCTGTTCCGACTTGAGTAGCTCCATCACCGACAACTACGAGCACGGCGAATCTAAATCTTTTACCGCCCTTGACAACTTTGCTGACACGGTTAATAGCTACAACACGTTCCTGCAATTCTACGACTTCTTCATTTCTTCTGGGCATTAGAATACAAGCCCTCCTTCGCGTGCGGCATCAGCTACCGCCATAACTTTTCCGTGATAGGCATGACCTCCGCGGTCGAACACTACTGTGTTGATACCTTTGGCCTTGGCTCGTTCAGCGATTACTTTACCAACAACTTTAGCGGCTGCAATATTGCAAGTACCCTTGAGTTCCGGCTGTAATGCTTTCTCCAACGTTGAGGCACTTACAAGCGTATGGCCTTTCTCGTCGTCGATAACTTGAACGTAAATATTCTTGAGGCTTCTGAACACGCTCATACGGGGTCTTTCAGCTGTTCCGGAAAGAGTACGGCGTAATCTCTCATGCCTTACAACGCGCATATCGTTTCTACTTTTCTTCTTCATGATAGTTTACTTCGCCCCAGTCTTGCCAGCTTTACGGAGAATATACTCGTTTTCAAACTTAATACCCTTTCCGTGATAAGGCTCTGGCGGTCTAAACTCTTTGATCAGGGCGCATGTTTGACCTACTAATTCTTTATCGATACCCCTGACGTGAAATTTGATAGGGTTCTCCACAACGATTTCGATACCTTCCGGAGGCGTGAACTCTATTGGGTGTGAGTAACCGAGATTCAACACGAGCTTCTTGCCCTGTAATGCGGCTCTCCAACCTACTCCAACGATCTCCATCGTTCTTGAAAATCCAGTCGTAACACCTGTAACCATGTTAGCTATTAAAGCTCTGGTCATTCCGTGCCATGCTCTAGTTTGCTTCTCTTCGTTTGTGCGTGAGACTTTGACTTCAGCGTTCTCAATGTCAACGACGATCCCAGGCATTAATTTTGCGTGAAGTTCACCTTTTGGGCCTTTGACGATAATATCAGTACCCTTGACTTCAACATTTGCGCCTTTTACGATTTCTACTGCTTTGCGTCCAATACGAGACATGATTAATTCCTCCTACCAGACATAGCAGAGAACTTCGCCGCCGAGTCCAAGCTTGTTAGCTTCAGCACTCGTTTTGAGTCCCTTTGACGTTGAGAGAATTGCAAGACCTAAGCCACCCATTACGACGGGTAATTTGTCGCTCTTCACATAGATTCTGCGGCCAGGCTTACTGATTCGTCTAAGTCCCTGAATTACACGCTCTCTGCTGTTGCCATACGATAAATAAATTCTTATCTCTGCATACGGCTTGTCAGGGTCTGTTATCATTCTGAAATTCTTGATATAACCTTCGTCCTTTAAGATTCTGGCTAATGCTAATTTCATTTTGCTCGATGGAACGTCAACGCATTCTGCATAGGTCATATTAGCGTTTCTGATTCTCGTGAGCATATCTGCAACAGGGTCATTTACGTACAATTTGACCTGCCCCCTTTACCAGCTTGACTTGACAACGCCAGGGAAAGCTCCCTCACGCGCCATTTTTCTGAAACAGCAGCGGCACATATCGAACATACGAATATAGCCGTGAATCCTCCCGCATAACGGGCACCTGTTATAACGTCTTGTGCTGAACTTCGGGGGGAGTTTTGCCTTCAACTTTAATGCTTTTCTTGCCATTTTGTGATTTATACCCCCTGATTACTCGTCCTGAACGGCATTCCAAGTCCCTTGAGCAGCGCAAATGCTTCTTCATCGGTTTTAGCACTTGTTACGATTGAGACATTCATACCTCTGGATCTAATTACTTTGTCGTAGCTTATTTCCGGGAAAATTAACTGCTCGCGTAAACCTAAATTGTAATTTCCGCGTCCGTCAAATCCCTTGCGTGTGATACCCTGGAAGTCCTTGATTCCTGGTAAAGCCAACGATATAAGCCTGTCGAGAAACTCCCACATTTTTGCGCCTCTTAACGTTACGGCACATGCTACGGGCATATTCTGACGTACTTTGAACCCTGCGATTGACTTCTTTGCACGCTTTAATAAAGGCTGCTGACCTGTGATCGCTCTAAGTTCTTCGATTGACTTATCCATGAACTTGATATCAAGCTTTGCATCACCGACGCCAATATTTACTACAACTTTCTCGATCTTCGGGAGTTGCATGACATTTTTATATCCGAACTCTTTCTGTAAAGCCGGAGCAACTTCATTCTTGTATTTCTCAAGCATTCTTGGTGTCATGGCTTAAAGTCCTCCGCGATCTATAATTTCTCCGCACTTCTTGCAAACACGGACTTTCTTACCATTCTCAAGGAACGACGCGCCTACTCTCGTAGCTTTTCCGCATTGAGGGCAGACTAGCATAACCTTGCTTGCATAAATCGGAGCTTCCTGCTTAATGATTCCGGCTTGGGGATTAGTCTGCGTGGGCTTCACATGACGAGATACCATGTTTACACCCTCGATAACGACTAAATCACGCTCTGGAATGCGGCGAATGATTTTTCCCTCTTTGCCCTTATCTTTGCCGGAGATAACTTTCACCCGGTCATTCTTCTTTAATCTTACTGACATGATTTACTTCTCCTATACGACTTCAGGAGCTAATGACAATATACGCATGTATTTCTTTGCTCTAAGCTCACGACCGACAGGCCCAAATATACGCGTACCTCTTGGTTCACCGTTAGCATCGATCAATACTGCTGCATTATCATCAAATCGGACATAAGTCCCGTCCCTGCGTCTTACTTCCTTCTTCGTTCTGACTATGACGGCTTTAACTACGCTGCCTTTGGCTATGTTGCTGTTCGGGATAGCTTCACGTACTGACGCGACGATTACATCACCGATTGTGCCATAACGTCTTTTGCTTCCGCCCATAACCTGAATGCAGAATAATTTTCTTGCGCCCGAATTATCAGCGACGTTCAGAACACTTGTAAGCTGAATCATTTATTCTGAAACCTCCTCTGATACTTCGCCGAATACAGGAGCTTTTCTCGTAATCTCGACCAATTCCCAGCGTTTAGTCTTGCTTAACGGCCTTGTCTCGCGAATACGAACTTCGTCTCCCATAGCGCACTGATTATTAGCGTCATGAGCCACGTATTTCTTTGCGCGTTTAATTCTTTTACCATATAACGGGTGTTCGGCCATACGTTCAACACGGACTATAACGGTCTTGTCCATTTTGTTGCTTACGACTATTCCCGTTCGTACTTTACTAGGCATTGTCTGCTGCTTCCTTTTCTGTTCCTGTTGCGGCTTTCTCTGAAGCTATCGTCATTAGCCTTGCGATTGTCTTTCTGACTTCACGAATACGGCTAGTGTTCTTTAAGTGCCCGACAGCATTCTGAAAACGCAGATTGAATAATTCTGTCTTGTATTCCTTAATTTTCCCGGCGATCTCTTCGCTTGTAAGCTCTCTGAGTTTTTCCGGCTTCACGCTTGCGTCCATCAGGCTAATCACTCCCTCCGCTGCGTACCATGCGAACTTTCACGGGCAGTTTATGGCTGGCTGTTCTGAAGGCTTCGTTTGCTAAGTCCTCACTGATTCCGGAGAACTCGAACAATACGCGGCCACGTTTCACAGCAGCTACCCAAAATTCCGGCGCACCTTTTCCTTTACCCATACGAGTTTCAAGCGGCTTCTTTGTGTAGGGTCTGTCAGGGAACACACGGATCCAGATTTTTCCGCCCTTTTTCATCTTACGTGATATAGCAACACGGGTTGCCTCGATCTGTCTAGCTGTGAGCCAAACATTTTCAAGCGCCTGGATACCATAATCACCGAACGCAACTGTAGTGCCTCCCTTTGAGATTCCTCTCAATGGCGACCTATGAGACTTACGGAATTTAACACGGCTTGGCATTAACATAATGAACTATGCCCCCTTATTAGCTGGTCTGTTGCGAGCCGGACGTGCCGGAGCAGCTGACTTCTCGTGGTCTCTGTCTCTGTAGATCCAGACTTTGCAGCCGATAACTCCATACATAGTTACTGCCTCTGCGAATCCGTAATCTATATCAGCTCTAATCGTTGATAATGGAAGCTGGCCTTCGTTGTACCACTCTGTACGAGCGATTTCCGCGCCGCCTAAACGTCCTGCAACTTGAGCTTTGATTCCTTTTACACCGGCCTTAGTAGCTCTGAAAATTGCCTGCTTCATTGCACGTCTGAATGAAACTCTGCGCTCAAGTGAACTTGCAATTCCATCTGCAACTAACTGGGCCTCCACGTCAGGATTCTTGATCTCATGAACGTTTACCATTACTTTGCCACCAGTGATAGCTTGTAATTCGTTCTTGATGTTCTGAATCTCGTTGCCGCCCTTACCGATGACAACACCGGGTCTTGCTGTATGAATAGTGAAACGCACAACTGGCCCAACACGCTCGATCTCGATACGTGAAATGCCTGCGCCTTCCCACTTCTTCATGATGTACTTACGCAGTTTTATATCTTCATGTAACTTTTTTGCGTAATGTTTTTTATCTGCATACCATCTCGACTGCCATTCAGTTGAGACACCGAGACGATAGCCGATTGGGTGAACTTTCTGTCCCATTCTTAAAATTTCCTCCTACTGACGTTCGCCGAGCGTTATTGTTACATGCGAAGTTTTGTGTACATAATGATGAGCTGCGCCCTTAGCTACGGGTCTATACCTCTTCATCATGGGGCCGTGATTAGCGTAAGCCTCGTGTACGTATAACTTATCTAAATCCATGCCCTTATTGTGCTCCGCGTTCGCCATTGCGCTGTTCAACACCTTCGATATTATTCTGGCGGCCTTTTTGTCGCTGAACTTCAATATCACTACTGCGCGTTCTGCTGTTTTTCCTCGAATAAGTTCCAACACTTGACGGACTTTATACGGAGAAATTCTGACGTTTGTCGTACTGGCTGTAGCTGTTCTGATCTCTTTTGCCATGATTCCGTCCTCTACTTCTTCTTATCTTGTCCGGCGTGATGTCCAAACTTTCTTGTCGGAGCGAACTCGCCTAATTTGTGGCCGACCATGTTCTCACTGATATAAACGGGAAGGTGCATACGTCCGTTATGTACAGCGATTGTGTGTCCGATCATTTGCGGCACTACGGTTGAACGTCTTGACCAAGTTTTGATTACTTTCTTGCTGCCAGAAACGTTCATGTCCTCTATTCTGTCCAGGAGCCTCTGTTCAACAAAAGGCCCTTTCTTAGTTGAGCGCATTTATTTAATCAGCTCCCTTACTATTTCTCATAACGCCTGCGGATTATCAACCTATCTGAAGGTTTGCGCTTGCGTGTCTTGTAACCCTTTGCAGGAGTTCCCCAAGGTGATACAGGGTGTTTGTTGGATTTTGATTTTCCTTCACCACCGCCCATAGGGTGATCCACTGGGTTCATTACCATTCCACGGACTGACGGACGACGACCCTTCCAGCGAGTTTTGCCGGCCTTGCCCCATGAAATATTGTCGTAGTCTTCATTCCCGACCTGCCCAACTGTAGCCATACATTCAAGCAAGATTAATCTCAATTCGCCGCTTGGCATTCTGATATAAGCATACTTGCCCTCTTTTGACATTAATTGCGCACTTGCTCCTGCTGAACGTACTAATTTGGCTCCGCAGCCTGGCTGTAACTCAAGATTATGAATGATCGTGCCGACCGGAATATCCTTGAGCTTCAAAGCGTTGCCGGGGGTTATATCACTCTCGGGGCCTGAATAAATCGTATCGCCGACGTTGAGGCCCTTGGGCATGATGATATAACGTTTCTCGCCATCAGCGTAATTAATGAGGCCTATTCTTGCGTTTCTGTTGGGATCGTATTCGATCGTTGCAACTTTTCCGGGAATGCCTAATTTCTCACGCTTGAAATCTATGATTCTGTAAGCTCTCCTGTGTCCGCCTCCGATATGACGCATGGTAATACGACCGGTATTATTTCTGCCGCCATGTTTACGAAGATGAACTACAAGCGAACGTTCTGGTTTATCGGCCGTAATGTCCTCGCGACCCTGAATGCTCATATGACGACGAGACGGGGTATACGGCTTAAACTGTGTAATTGACATTTTCGTGTTTCTCCTGTTTTATATCGAAGCACCCTCGAAGAACTCGATATGCTGATCCGGTTTAAGAGCTACTATCGCTTTTTTCCATGAACGAGTGTAACCCTTTGTGAGTCCGCGGCGGCGTGCTTTGCCCTTAACGTTAATCGTGTTTACTCCGGCCACCTTCACATTGAAGACTTCCTCAACGGCCTTTGCGATCTGAATCTTGTTGGCTGTCTTGTGTACTTCGAACGTGTATTTATTCAGAGCCATTAATGAGCTTGATTTTTCCGTGATTATCGGGCGGATTATTATATCGTGAGCAGTTAAATTCATTTCGAATATACCTCCTCAATCTTCGCGACAACTTCAGGTGTTACTATCAAGTTCTTTGCGTTCAGAATGTCATAAACGTTAATGCTAGCTACGTTGATGCACTTTGCCCCAGGTAAATTCCTGACAGAGTGAGTTACGTTCAAAGCGTTGTTGTGATAGATCACTAACGTCTTGCCGACTCCAAGAGCCGTGAACAAATTCTTGATTGCCTTAGTGTTGGGCTTCTCGATTGTGTCAAAACCTTTCACGACCGACATAAGATCCTCACGGACTTTATCAGAGAGTACGCTTCTTAATGCAAGCTGACGGACTTTCTTGTTGACCTTCTGATGATAATCTCTTGGGTGTGGACCATGAGCTACACCACCATGTACCCAGATCGGTGAACGTGTACTACCTTGACGGGCGTGACCAGTTCCCTTCTGTCTCCAAGGCTTTTTGCCTCCACCTGAAACATCGCCGCGCGTTTTTGTGCTGTGAGTTCCCTGACGGCAGTTGGCCAAGTGAGCAACAACGACCTGATGAATCGCTGACATATGCACAGGAGTGTCAAATACTTTTGCGGATAACTCCATTTCCCCGGCTCTTTCTCCGTTGAACTCGTATACTTTTACGAAAGGCATAGTTATTTATTCCCCTCCTTATGCTTTCTTGTAGAGGGCTACCATGCTGTTTTTCGAGCCTGGAATTGCGCCTTTTACCAAAATCAAATTATTCTCAATATCTACGGCCATGACGGTGAGATTCTTGACTGTAACTTTATCGCTTCCCATGTGTCCGGGCATTCTCTTGCCAGGAAAAACACGACCAGGATACGAAATTGCGCCGCTTGAACCTCCGTGTCTATGTTCGACCGAAGTACCGTGACTGAATTGCTGACCTCCAAAATGGTGACGCTTCATAACGCCTGCGAAACCTTTACCTTTGGAAATACCTTTGACATCAACTTTTTCTCCGGCCTCAAACAAGTCTGCTTTTACCTCTTGTCCTACTTCATAGCCTTTTACGTCATCAAGCCTAAATTCACGAAGTACTTTCTTGGGCTCGAGCTTTAATTTCTCGAACATTACCTTTTGAGGTTTGGGCAGCTTATGAGCCTTTACAGCCCCGAAGCCGAGAAGAACAGCTGAATAACCGTTCTGTTCAGGGGTTCTCAAAGCGACAACGCTACACGGCCCAGCAAGGACGACCGTAACAGCTACGGCCTGCCCTTCAGTGTCGAATATCTGTGTCATTCCGAGTTTTTTCCCCAGAATCCCTATTGACATGTTAATACTTTCTCCTTAACGCTAAAATTTTATTTGAATGTCCACGCCCGACGCTAAATTCAACTGCATAAGCGCGTCCATTGTTCTCTGTGTCGGTTCAATAATATCTATCAATCTCTTGTGAGTACGCATCTCAAACTGTTCGCGAGCATCCTTGTCTTTATGAGGTGATTTCAGGATTGTTATACGTCCAACCTCTGTGGGAAGTGGAATTGGCCCTGAAACTCTTGCTCCTGTTGACTGGGCAGTCTCGGCAATCTGGGCTGCTGATGTGTCAAGTACCCTGTGATCGAAAGACTTTAATCTAATGCGGATTTTACGTGCCATGATATTTTACCGAAATTACTCGATGATTTGAGTAACGACTCCTGCTCCGACTGTATGGCCGCCTTCACGAACTGCGAAGCGTAAGCCCTCTTCCATTGCTATTGGCACGATTAACTCTACCTCAAACGTAGCGTTATCACCAGGCATTACCATTTCTACGCCTTCAGGAAGTTTGATGTTTCCGGTAACGTCTGTAGTTCTGAAATAGAACTGAGGCTTGTAACCTGCAAAGAACGGTGTATGACGTCCGCCTTCTTCTTTCTTTAAGACGTAAACTTCGCTCTTGAATTTCGTATGAGGAGTAACTGTGCCAGGCTTTGCGAGAACTTGTCCGCGCTGTACGTCTGTCTTGTCGATACCACGAAGCAATACTCCGACGTTGTCTCCGGCCTCTGCGTTGTCAAGAATCTTTCTGAACATTTCGAGTGAAGTTGCGACTGTCTTCTGTGTATCTCTGACCATTCCGACGATCTCAACGGGCTCACCAGCATTGATTATGCCACGCTCAACACGTCCTGTAACGACTGTGCCACGTCCTGAAATTGTGAATACGTCTTCGATCGGCATAAGGAACGGTTTATCGATTTCACGAACAGGCTCCGGAATGAAGCTGTCGCAAGCGTCCATAAGGTCATAGATACATTTGCAGATTGGATCGTCTCTCTTGCCTGTGCCCTTCTCAAGGACTTCAAGAGCTGAACCACGGATAATCGGTGTATCGTCGCCGGGGAAATCGTATTTGTTGAGAAGCTCACGAACTTCCATTTCAACGAGGTCTAATAATTCGGGGTCGTCAACCTGGTCAGTCTTGTTCATGAATACAACGATAGCGGGAACGTTGACCTGACGAGCTAACAAAACGTGCTCACGAGTCTGAGGCATAGGACCATCAGCAGCACTTACGACAAGGATTGTTCCGTCCATCTGGGCAGCACCGGTGATCATGTTCTTGATATAGTCGGCGTGGCCAGGGCAGTCGATGTGTGCATAGTGACGCTTCTGTGTCTGATATTCAACGTGTGCAATGTTAATTGTGATGCCGCGTTCTCTTTCTTCAGGGGCTTTATCGATCATATCGTAGGCTGTGTACTCTGCAAAGCTCTCTGTAGCAAGACACTTTGTGATAGCAGCTGTAAGTGTTGTCTTACCATGGTCAATATGCCCGATTGTACCGATATTTAAGTGGGGCTTGTTGCGCTCAAATTTCTCTTTTGCCATAATTCTTAAACTCCTTCAATAAATTAACTAAATTCTTCCCTGCAAAATCTTTTCGCTAACTTCTACAGGGGTCTGTTCATAGTGATCAAACTGCATCGAATAATTTGCACGTCCTGAAGTTTTGCTCCTCAAGTCCGTTGCATAACCGAACATTCCGACTAATGGCACAAAAGCTCTAATGATTCTTGCGTTGGCTCTTACGTCCATTCCGTCGATACGTCCGCGTCTCGATGAAAGATCACCAATTACATCGCCAACATACTCTTCAGGCGTTACTACTTCAACTGACATCACAGGCTCCATTAAGACAGGGTCAGCCTTCTTCATAGCTTCCTTGAATCCCATTGACGCAGCAATTTTAAATGCCATTTCGGAACTGTCAACTTCATGATACGAACCGTCAACGAGTGAAACCTTAACGCCTATAACAGGATAGCCGCCCAATACGCCGGATTGTACAGCCTCCTCGAGTCCTTTTTCAACAGCTGCAATGAACTCTTTTGGAATTACGCCGCCAACGATTTTGTCCTCGAACTCGAATTTACCGTCTTCAAGTGGCTCAATCTCGAACACAACGTGACCGTATTGACCGCGTCCGCCTGATTGACGAATATATTTGCCTTCTGCGCGTGCGGGCTTCCTGATGGCTTCACGATAAGCGACTTGAGGATTACCAACTTTGACATCAACACCGAACTCACGTTTTAATCTGTCGACGATAATTTCAAGGTGTAATTCGCCCATTCCAGATATAACTGTCTGTCCGCTCTCCTCGTCATTGTGTACCTTGAACGTAGGATCTTCATCAGCTAAGGCATTAAGGCCCTTTGCTAATTTGACTTTGTCCTGCTGCGTCGCTGGTTCAACGGCTAACGAGATAACAGGCTCCGGGAACTCAAGACTCTCAAGTACTATCTGATGAGCTTCATCGCATAAAGTATCGCCAGTACGTGTTGACTTGAGTGACGGCACTGCTACGATCATTCCGGCTTCCATTGAGTCAATATCCTCGCGCTTGTTTGAGTGCATTCTCATAATACGCCCAATTCGTTCGCGCTGGCCTGACGCTGGATTGTACAAAGCTCCGCCTTTCTCGAGTTTTCCTGAATAAACCCTCAAGAAAAATAGTCTGCCCAAAAATGGATCTACAGCAACTTTGAACGCTAATGCCGTAAATGGTTCGTTGGGGTCGCTATGTCGTTCGAGAATCGTTTCAGGCTCTTTCGGCGCTGTACCCTTGATAGCTGGTAAATCTATCGGGCTTGGCAAATATTCAACAACTGCATCGAGTAAAGGCTCTACGCATTTATTCTTGAAAGCTGATCCGCATAAAACTGGAACGGCTTTGAGATTTATAACTGCTTCACGTAAAGTCTTGCGAATTAATTCAGAGCTTACCGGCTTGCCTTCAAGATATAACGTCATAATATCGTCGCTGTAGTCTGATAGTGCCTCAATGATATTATCGCGTCCTTGTTTGGCTGCCATTGCTAACTCCGGCGGAATTGGTGCTTCTGCTGGAGCTTGGCCAAGTACTCCCGAGAAATAAAACGCTTTCTGCTCGATTAAATCTACTACTCCGGCAAAGTCATCTTCTGCTCCGATTGGTAATTGCAACGGAATTGCATTGGCCCCGAGTCTCTCGTGCATAGCCTTAACGACTGCTTCAAAATCCGCGCCTATACGATCCATTTTATTGACAAATGCTATTCGTGGTACGTGATATTTATCAGCTTGACGCCAAACTGTTTCTGACTGAGGTTCTACTCCTCCGACAGCACAGAACACCGCAACAGCCCCGTCAAGAACACGCATTGAGCGTTCAACTTCGACTGTAAAATCCACGTGGCCTGGCGTATCAATCAAGTTGATAGTATGATCCTTCCAAGCGCACGTCGTAGCAGCCGAGGTAATTGTGATACCTCTTTCGCGTTCCTGCTCCATCCAGTCCATTGTGGCCGTGCCTTCATGAACTTCGCCGACTTTATAATTACTTCCTGTGTAATATAAGATTCGCTCGCTGGTAGTTGTCTTTCCGGCATCAATATGCGCCGCGATTCCTATATTCCTTACCTTGCTAATATCCAAAAAATTCTACCCTTTGCAAAAATTTTTGTTACCAACGATAATGCGCAAACGCTCTGTTAGCTTCGGCCATTCTGTGTGTATCATCACGGCGTTTAATTGAAGCTCCCTCATTCTTGTAAGCGTCCATTAACTCACGCATTAATCTTTCGTGCATAGGCATTCCCTTTTTGGCTCTGGCGAACGATACGATCCACCTGATTGAAAGCTGTACTCCGCGCTCTGGTGTAACTTCCACTGGAACCTGATAAGTAGCTCCACCAACTCGACGAGGACGAACTTCGATATTCGGGGTTACGTTGGCCATAGCTTTCTCGAATACTTCAAAGGGTTCAACGCCTAATTTCTCCGCAGCTCCTTCTAATGCGCCATAGAAAATTTTCTCGGCTAAACTGCGTTTTCCACCCTGCATTAACGCACTGATGAATCTTGATGCGGCAGGATTACTGAATCTAATATCCGGAATGGGCGGACGTTTCTTAATATGACCTTTTCTCGGCATAGCTAGTAATTCTCCTTTGATTAAGCTTTCGGTCTACGTGCACCATATTTAGAACGGCTTCTTTTACGGTTTTCGACTCCACCGCAGTCAAGAGTTCCTCTTATAATATGGTAACGAACACCGGGCAAGTCCTTTACACGTCCTCCACGAACAAGCACTACGGAGTGTTCCTGTAAGTTATGTCCGATTCCTGGAATGTATGACGTAACTTCGATGCCGTTGGTTAATCTTACACGCGCGACTTTTCTTAAAGCTGAGTTCGGCTTCTTAGGAGTGATCGTGTAAACACGCGTACATACTCCACGACGCGCCGGGTTCCCCTGTAATGCCGGAGAATTGCTCTTACTCTTCTTCTCTTCTCGCCCTAAGCGGACAAGCTGATTAATTGTTGGCACTTGATATGCAAAAACTTAAAGTTCCTGCACTTCCTCCCTTCACATGAAAATTACTGTGGTAAACAGCGCGGTAATCTTAGCAAATCACGGGCTTTTATGTCAAGATTTTTCCTTAATGCGTTCCTGAAGATTAGTTAAAATTTTGAGCATCTCTTTCTCGTCGCTGCACAAAAAATCTTCACTGCCTATTTTGACTCCGCTGGTTGACTCAATGACAGGGACTTTGCTGAATTTATTCCAATCCATATAGCCAGGCTTACTCGTGCAATAATAGAGTCCTGTCGTGCAGAATGCGAAGCCCTTACGAACGCCTCCCAAGATTGTTGCATCGAAAATCAAAAATATCTCTTCATTGTCAGGAATACGGAGATTGCGTTTAGCGTTTAGATATTTTCGTGAGGAAGACTCGATCGTGGGATTGCCGACTTCAAAATACGGACTTTCGATTTTGACACTATGAGCAGCTTTGATTATTTCGTCAGTACCAAATTGCTTGACAGAATCTTTGTCGGAGTCAATTACCTTTTTGAATCGTGCCGGGGCATGCTCGAGAAGGTCTTTGCCGTTTACAGCGTAAAGGTGACTGATGAACATCTGCAGGCCGTCCTTGTCCACCTGTTCATTACGAAGAACATCAAGTACAGCTCTTAACTTTTCCTCACTGGCTGAAGTTAATTCTCCGTTGCTGTCCTCTACAAACATTCCCCGCATAATTTTGGCGATCCTCACAGCGTATTTCAAACAATCGATAAATCCCTGCACGTCTTTTTTATCAAGCTTCAAAGCGGAAATTTCGAGATCGTCATCAACTTTTATAGTGCGACTTAAAAATTTTTCAACGACTGTGAAATTATCAACATCTTCGAGAGGAGTTAAACGTGCTTTATCATAGTCTGATGTATAGAAATTGAACGGAGTTATGAGTGTAGTTACTTTGCCGTCATTGGCGTATCTGTCATCGTAATATAGAATGGGAAGCTCTTTGAATGGGTAATCCATAACTTGAGAATAAGTATGATATATTTTACTCAAATTTTTGTCCATGAAATCAGAATCTTTTTCCGAACCGTAGACAAGGCCATGAAAATATTTTATTACTCCCTTCCTTATCGCAAACGCTCCCAGCAAATAAGCAGCCTCATACATAACTTCAGAAGCTATACTGCCCAATCGCTCACTTTCTTCAGCTTCCTCTGCTTCTTTGAGACGCAAGTTAATCTCCCTAACGTAGTCCGTACAGTCATAATTGATTTTTTCTGCTTCACGTTTGACGGTGTCAATCTTGAGTTTTATTTGCTGCACGTCATCTTCGGGCATGGCCATAGCTGCGTTAAGTTTTGCTTCACGTTGTTGCTTCTCCTGTTCACGCTTCAGTTCTTCCTCATGAGCTTCACATTCTCTTAACAGTGCGTTCAATTCATTAATCTTATCTTGGACATCATAGCCAATTTTTGCACTCTCTCGTGTTAGAACTTCAATTTTGTGCCTTACGTTTTCGGAAGTTTCTTCAGGCAGTGAGAAAAATTGTTCAAGAGCTTCCCGTTTTTGATTCAGTTCCTGCTGCTTGCGTTCCTGCTCTTCCTTCTCTACCTCGGCAATAGATTTATCATATACGTTATCCTGCAATGAAAATTCCGCGATAGTTTTTACCTGTGCAAGTATCTCATCGTCTTTAGAGCGTGCAAAATATTTCGTCAAAAATGCTAATGCTTCTGCGTCAGGTATGATATACGTCAGAGACTTGCTTAAATTCGCGAGTACTTGCTCCTTGTCAGTGATATGCTTGATGGTATTATCACGAATAGTGTAAGCTCGTTTTATCTCTTCTTCAGCGTATGGAAGAGTAAATGATACGTTCTTATTCTCTTGCATGAGTGTATCCTGATAAAATTTCATGCAGTCAATTGCCATTGCTGCGAGGTCATACGTCATAGCTTCCACGATGTTTGCCTCCTCTAGTGCAGCATTCAAACGCTGTTGTCCCTGTTTTGTATTACCGTCAATATTTTGGGACAAGGCCATAAAATCGCGTATAGCTTTGATAGTCTGGCAATTCTCATAGTCACGCTTAACAAGTTCCTTCACAGCATTTTCCGACACAGTGAAAATCCCCGACGCTATTAAAAATTTTTGAGTCTCATCCGCGATTCTATCTATAGCATCCGGCATTAATTGCAACCCATATTTGAAGAACGTGTTTGCGTCATGAACTTTTGCTTTATAATCATCGACGAATTTCTGGAGGACTGAATCAATAATGTAACTGCCTAAATATTTTCCCGTGTTAATAGCCGTTATCATGTATTCAGGGATACTGACTTCGTAACCACCTAACGGGAATCTGTACGTATCATTATCAAGATACTTGCTGAAGACTTGAAGACTTTGCTGTGTGTGAAGCTTGACTGGTAAGTTTGAAGCGTTGGGAATAAAGAAAGGCTTGAACGTTTTCGGAGTTGATTCGCTTTTGACCTCGATTACTTCGGGCTTTGGACTCTCAACAGAAACTGCCCCCCCCCGAAATATTTTGCTCTTGATTTGTTACTTGTACTTGTGCGCCGCAATTCATACAGAACTTAGCGCTATCTGGCAGCTTGAAGCCGCACTGCATACAGAACATAAAACCTCACCCCATTATGGAAAATTTTGAAGCGAAGTCATTATAGCGTATTTCGATTCTTAATTTCAAAAAATTGTTTGTAAAGTCCTATGACGAATGAAAAATTTGCGAGTTTTTGTAGTTGAAAATGTAGTTGAAAAAATAGCAGCCCCGAAAAAATATTTTTTCCAAAGACTGCTAGAGGCATTGTAGCATACGTTAATTCAGATACCCAGGTTCGTTGTAAATTAAGGCCATGTATTCCATTTCCTCGCCGGAATTGTTTTCGATAGCGTGCCATTGTCCCACATTTATCAAGCAAACGTCCCCAGCCGTTACGTGAGTTTTGATTCGCTCGCCGTTTTCTGAATCGCCCTCGTAAAAATCTGCCTCACCCTTAAGAATGTAATAAGGCTCCGTATCGTGTTCATGTTTGTGCCAACCGACGCTTGATCCAGCAGGCATGACTACACGTGCGTAGAGTCTTCCGTGGCCGTTAAGTTCTTCCCTTGATACAATGTGATACATATAGCGTTTGCCTTTGCTTTCCGGGAACCCGCCTTCAACTTCAACCGCTTCAACTTTGCGTATCATGATTGATTACCCCCTTGATGAATTTTGCTAATTATAGCCTGAAAGTATAATTCGTGATAAAATCCTGTTTTACTTATGCCCTGTTATCGCTTTAGCAGGACAGAATTTCATGATCATGAAGGAGCTTTTGATTAATAATGAAGACAGAGTTGCTGGGACAGGAAAAAAACATCGTAAAGATAAAACTCGACATCGAAGCCAGCGAGTTCACGAAAGCACTAAACAAAGCACTAAATGACTTGTCTCAGCAGGTAAATATACCAGGCTTCCGCAAAGGTAAAACTCCCCGCAAAATTCTTGAGATGCGTTTTGGCAAAGAGGCTATTTATAATGAGGCTCTCGAAAAGTTAATGCCCGACCAGATTAAGCAAATGGTTGACGATTACGACCTTGAACCACTCGACAGCCCTACGCTTGAAGTTAAAGATAGGATAGTTGAGGGTCAGCCGGTTGTGTGTGAATTAACGTTTGAAGTTCGCCCCGAAGTTGAATTGCCGGAAATTGACGGAATGGAGATCGAAAAAGTAATCAGTGATGTTGATGATGAGGCCGTTGACAAGTTCGCAAAGAGAGTCAGAGTCCAGCTTGCAAAAGTTCAACCAGCCGATCGCCCAATAAAAGACGAGGACGTAATCAAACTCAACCTCACAATCAGAACGATTAACCAAGACGGAACAGAAACTGAAGAGCAGCCCAAGCCAAATCCTTCAGAGGAACGTATAGACTTAACCGACACGACAATACGTCAAGCAGTTCGTGAAGCCTTAATAGGTAAGTCAAAAGGTGATGAAGCTGAAGCAGTTTTTGACGTTGAAGAGAATCATTCCGATAAAGCCTTGGCCGGTAAACGCGTCAAGTACATGATGAAAATTGAGGACATTGCAGAGTACGTTTTGCCCGAACTCAATGAAGATTTCTACAAAGACGTTTTTGGCCCTAACACGGATATTAAAGACGAGGAAGCATTCAGAGCAAGACTGCGCAAGGACCTTGAAGCTCAAGTTGCAGAAGAGACGCTAAATGACATCAGAAGCAGAGCCGCTGATATGGTTATTAGTCAAGCTAAAGTTGAAGTGCCGGAAAACTTAATTACGCGTCAGGCCCATTCCATACGTCACGAAGATGAACACTGGGCACAAGACAACAATATCACGTTAAACGACGCTTACGCACTTGACACTGAAGAGGGCAGAAAAGGCTATGAGAATTTGTTGAAGACTCGCGCAGAAAATTCCGTTAAAAACGTTCTCGTAATGGACGCTGTGGCCAAAAAGTTTGACATTCACCTTGAGCAAAAGGACTTAGAAGACGAGTTTGAACGCAGAGCAAAGAGCCTCAATGTAAGCAAAGGGTTTGTGGCAAAATATTTCTACGAGAATCAGCAGCAACTTGACCGCCTAACAGATCAATTACGTTGGGACAAGATAGCCGATACGATTATCTCACACATGAACGTCAAAGAAGTCAAGGAATTATCTAAACCGGAAGAAAAACAGGGAGAATAAATTACACAATGGCGTATTACATTCCTTACGTAATCGAACAGACTGGCCGTGGTGAACGAAGCTATGACATTTACAGCAGACTTCTGAAAGATAGAATAATATTTCTCGGCTCTGAAGTTGTTGATGACGTGGCTAATTCAATCGTGGCCCAAATGCTGTTTCTTGAGAGTGAAGACCCCGAAAAAGATATAAATCTCTACATTAACAGTCCTGGTGGTAGCGTTACTGCCGGGCTTGCAATTTACGATACCATGCAATATATCAAGCCTCAAGTTTCTACAATATGTGTTGGACTTGCGGCGAGCATGGGAGCTATTTTGCTGGCTGGGGGAGCAAAAGGGAAACGCTTGGCACTTCCGAACGCTGAAATCATGATTCATCAACCTTTGGGAGGTGCACGAGGTCAAGCAAGTGATATTGAGATCCAGGCCAAGAATATTATCAAGACCAAGGAGCGAATGAACAAGATTTTGGCTTCACACACGGGCCAGGATTTTGAGACGATAGCACGCGACACTGACAGAGATAACTACATGACGGCCGACGAAGCTCTGAAATACGGGCTTATAGACAAAATCATAGAGGCAAGGTAAGAAATAATGCCACCCAAAAAATCTAATAAAGACGAACCGCGCTGCTCGTTTTGCGGAAAAACTTTGTCAATGGTTGGTGATATGATTGACGGCCCAGGCGGTAAAGTCAGAATTTGCGATCAGTGCGTAGCTTTGTGCGGCTTAATGTTGGCTGATAAGAATCCTGAAGTGCCTCCTTACGGTGTTTTCCCAGTGAACGAACTTGACAACGCTGTGGGAGCAATTACAAAGGAAGAAACTGCTAAAAAATCCAAGATATTTTATGACAACGCAACGCCCAAGGATTTAAGCGGCTATCTTGATCAGTACGTCATAGGCCAGAATCGCGCAAAGAAAGTTGTGTCCGTGGCTGTGTACAATCATTATCAACGAGTCAAGAACAATTTGGACGCGAAAAATTCTGACGTAGAATTACAGAAGAGCAATGTTTTGTTACTTGGCCCAACTGGTTCAGGAAAGACTCTCATAGCTCAAACGCTGGCGAAAAAGTTGAATGTCCCATTCGCTATTGCAGACGCTACGACTTTAACAGAGGCTGGCTATGTTGGTGAGGACGTTGAAAATATTCTCGTGAGGCTCGTACAAGCTGCTGACTTCGATATAAAAGCTGCTGAGCGTGGAATAATTTACCTTGACGAGATCGACAAAATTTCGCGCAAGTCAGAATCAACTTCAATCACTCGTGACGTGTCAGGTGAAGGAGTTCAACAGGCTTTGCTGAAGATAATTGAGGGCACAATATCGAACATACCCCCTAAAGGAGGACGCAAACACCCTCATCAGGATTTCATACAGATCAACACGGAGAATATATTATTCATCTGCGGAGGAGCTTTTGACGGGTTGGAGCCGATAGTCGCACGCAGGGAGCTACAAAAGTCTCTCGGTTTCGGCGGAGAGTTGGCCAAGAAATCCGGTAGCTACGAAATTTTGAGCAAAGTTCAGCCAGAAGACCTCGTAACGTATGGAATTATCCCTGAACTTGTCGGACGAATCCCTGTGCTTGTTGCGCTTGAGGACTTGGACAAAGCAGCTTTCATAAGAATTTTGCAGGAGCCCAAAAACGCGCTAGTCAAACAATACACAAAGATTCTGGAAATGAACGGTGTAGAGTTGATATTCACGCCTGAAGCTCTTGATTTAATCGCGGAACTTGCAGTTAAAAAGAAGACCGGCGCGCGAGGTTTAAGAGCAGTCATGGAAAACTTGATGCTTGATATTGAGTACGAATTACCATCAATGCCAATGGAGGCCAAGAAGGGTAAGAAACTCATAATCACGCCAGAATTTGTAAGACGCGATACAGACATTCCGCTGCAAGATTTGTTGCATGAGTGATACTAATTTCATCAATGCCCGGCTGGAGGCTTCATGCTTCAAACCGGGTCAACTTTTATCACAAGCCTCAACTTTACCGGAGATAGCCATAGCAGGACGTTCAAACGTAGGCAAGTCGTCGTTAATCAATGCTTTACTGAACACAAAACTAGCTAAAACCGGACAGACTCCAGGCAAGACTCGAAGCATAAACTTTTATAGAGTCACCACAAAGGAGGCGTTAGAGTTCCGGCTTGTAGATTTACCGGGGTATGGTTATGCAGCAAGGAGCAAGGACGAGCGTAACGAGTGGCGCAAGCTAATTTCTGCATATATGAGCGAACGTGAGACTCTAAAATTTGTGTGTCATCTTGTAGATTTCCGGCATGGTTTACTAAAGAACGATAAGGAGCTTCAAGAATGGCTTCGCGATTGCGGACAAAATATGCAGGTGATTTTTACGAAGGCTGACAAGATTCCCAAGGGAAAATGGCGAAATTTGCGCGAACAATACGTTCGTGATGGGTTATTCTCGTATGATATGCCAATAATCACTTCAGCCAACAGCAAAGAAGGCATAGATTCGCTACGGGATTTTATTCGCTTAATGCTATAATTGATTCACTTAACGAAAAGTTTCAAGGAGGTAATTTTTCACTATGGAAGCGGTATACAAGTATTATAAGCCCGCATGGAAGAGTTTTTATAAGGCGTTATTTCTAATGCTGCTGATTTTGATTTTGGCATGTGTCGGAAGTATTTGGGGTCCTGTCACAGCTTACAAGAAATGGCTATGGATAGCAGCGGTCGTTGCTGATCTGTTGATATTCATATACATTGCCATCAAGCGCGCTACTATGGTTCTGATTTTGAAGGATAACCCTGATAAGCCTGAAGATCAGGAAGTTGCATTTGTCGTATGCCACCCGTTAAAGCCGTTTAGCTCTGACTTCAGAGAGTCCGTAGAAATTGGCCTTTCTAATATCATACACATTAAGGTAGGTCAAAATCTCATGCAGACCTTGTTCAATATCGGTGACGTGATCGTAACTTCATCAGGGACAGCAATGGAAGAGATCCGCGCACATAATATTCCTGATCCAAAGACGGTTCGTGACGAGATTCAGAAACATGCTCGACGTTATACAATACCTACAACTCCGACTTCAACTCCCGCACCAGAGGCACCGCAAGCTTAATTCAATTTAGCTATCCACATACACGCAGACAATCGGGGAGCTTTTGCCACAATGACATTTGCCCCCGTTTTTTATGTCAATTAAAATGGAAGGGCTTGACAAATCCCGCATTGTAAGAATATAATACCCCCTGTTGTTTTTGAGCGAATCGCTAGCTCAGTCGGTAGAGCACCGGACTTTTAATCCGGGTGTCGGGGGTTCAAGTCCCCCGCGATTCACCAGTAGTTAGGTCCCATCGTCCAGAGGCCTAGGACACAGCCCTTTCAAGGCTGCGACGCGGGTTCGAATCCCGCTGGGACCGCCAAGAATATCACTCGGTATAACACCGATTAGGCATAGAAGGGTTCGCTTTCGAGGCGAGCTCTTGTTGTATATAAGGAGGAATTTATTTATGTCGCATCTATTTGGACTCTCTCAACTGGAAAATTTCCGCTCTTCCCTAGATTCACGTTCCCAAGAATCTTTACAGGCAGCTATCAATCTTATAACCGAAGTCAAAAAACGTGGCGGCAAGGTCATGGTTGTAACAGGCAGTGGCCCCAACATTCATGAAGGCGTTACTACTTTGATAGCCGAATTAATTCGGGTTGGAATAGTCGATGCAGTCTCTACAAGTTCTGCAGTCATAGCTCACGAAATGGCCGGTGCGTTAGATAAAGTGTATCGTGTTGACGCTAAAGCCCTTGGAATGGATATGGACAAAATGCCACGTGGCGACGTGTTTGAGTTTACCTGCATGAACGGTTCTGAAGTTGACGCTATCAAACGAGAAATGCCCCTTGATAATGATTTATTAGAACGCGGCTCTAAACTCCCTCACGTGAATCAAATCATAAAAGCTGCTGGAAATATGGCCTACCCTATGGGCTTGAGAACTGAAAGACTTGCTCACGAGGTCTTGGCCCTTGCCCGTATGTATGGATTGCCGTTTGAAGTCGTAGCTGGTTGGGGTTGTGATGAACATACAATGTTGGGAGCGGCTGCACGTAAGAATGTCCCTGTACTCGTTACTATCCCTCAACTAGTAGGCGGCGGAGCTGTGGGAATGTCAATCGGCGATTCAATCCCTGTTTCAGAACGTTCAATGCGTATATCCAAAATGTTAGCGTCTTGTGATGTGATTATCGAAAGCGCAGTAGCCTTAACACAAGAAATTCATGATGGCCCGTTTGAGTGCTATACAGGTCACGGAATTTGGGCTTGGTGGTCAGGTCAAAACACCTATAACTTACGCGACAAAAGTTTAATCCGAATCGATCTCGACGAAAATTTACGCAAAGCCGTTGAATTAAATCAAACTGTCCAGGAAGCAATAGACAAAGGTCTCCCGAAGACTAAAGCCGCGAAAATCCCGTTTAGAATGGAAATGTCAGCCTTTGCTCGTCACGAAGGAAGTATCCCGGTAGTTGGAGATATTGGCAAAGTGTGGCCAGTAATTGCTCATGACGTAGCGAAAAATTTGGGCATAGAGCTAGAGTTCTTATCAGCCTCGCAAGATACACCAGAAGGCCAGGAAATGCGCGAGTGGATCGTCAACAACGTGAAGTTTCTCGACCGCGAAAAAATGTTAAAGGCTTCAAGTGTTTGTTAGAATAGTGCACAATAAATTATTCTAGCAGGAGGAAAAGTTTTTATGTGCGGGATTCTAGGTTATACGGGAAATCGTCAAGCCAGCGATATTTTACTCAACGGATTAGCCAAACTTGAATACAGGGGCTATGACTCTGCAGGCGTGGCAGTGTTGAAGGACGAGGAAATCAAGATAGCGAAGAACAAAGGGCGCTTGAAAGTTTTGGAGGAGCGAATCAAATCGGGCCAAGAAGTTCCGGGTACGTGCGGTATAGGTCATACACGTTGGGCAACTCACGGAGAACCTTCAGACGTAAACGCCCACCCGTTATGGAGCGATGATATGTCGGTTGTAGCTGTTCATAATGGAATCGTTGAGAACTATCGCGAAATCAAGAACAAGTTAGCCGAATACGGTTATAAATTCTACTCACAAACAGACACCGAAGCAGCCGTAAAGCTCATAGATTTTTACTACAAGCAAGAGAAGAGTCCATTGAAGGCCATCACACGAGCTATAAAAGAGATCGAAGGCTCATATTGTTTCGTGTTGTTGTTTCGTGATTGTCCTGATGAAGTTTGGGGTGCGCGAAAAGATTTACCGTTAATCGCTGGTCAAGGCAAAGGCGAGTCATTCTTAGCTTCAGACGTGAGCGCGATCTTGCAAGACACCAGACAAGTTTATTATCTTGATAACATGGAGATAGTACAGTTGAAGAAAGGTGTAGTGAGATTCTTTGACACTGAAGGCTACGCAAAACCTAAAGATCTAAGCGAAGTAACTTGGGACATGAACGCGGCAGAAAAAGGCGGCTTTGAACACTTCATGATGAAGGAAATTCACGAGCAGGCACGAGCAGTCAAGGATACTTTCGGAAGCGTATATCATTCAGGGAAAATTGACTTGAGCGAAATTGGATTGGCCGACAAAAATATCAAAGCGTTATCACAGATTTACATCATTGCTTGCGGTTCAGCTTATCATGCTGGAGCAGTTGCTCAATACGTGATAGAGGACTTGGCAAAAATTCCCGTGCGTATAGAACTTGCGTCAGAGTTCCGTTATCGTTCAATGCCCATGGACAAAAATGCCCTCGCAATAATCATAAGTCAATCAGGAGAGACCGCGGACACTTTAGCAGCAATGAGACGAGCTAAGGAGAACGGGATAAAAACTCTCGCTATAGTCAACGTCGTCGGAAGCACAATAGCCCGTGAAGCAGATAGCGTTTTCTACACAATGGCTGGCCCTGAAATCGCAGTTGCAACTACAAAAGCTTATAGCGCACAATTGATCGCCTGTTATGTTATCGCAATGCAGCTAGCAAAAGTTCGTGGCTGTATCGAAGAAGCTTACTACGAGCAATTAATCGCAGAGCTTCAGAAACTTCCGGAGAAGATAGACGAGATTCTTGACGAGAAGGAAAAACTAGAAGAGCTCGCTTATAGATTTGTGAATGCCAAAAACGCTTTTTACCTTGGCCGAAATATTGATTACGCCGTAGCAATGGAAGGAAGCCTCAAGATGAAGGAGATAAGCTACTTGCATTCTGAAGCTTGTGCTGCCGGAGAAATGAAACACGGTCCGATTAGCTTGATCGAGAAAGGAATGCTAGTGGCAGGGGTAATGACGCAAAAGAAACTCTACCAAAAAATCGCCAGCAACATGTTAGAAGCAAAAAGCCGCGGAGGATTCTTGTTGATCGTTGCTACTAGAGGCTGTGAATATTTGCGTGAAGAAGCCGACTTTGTGTACAACATTCCTGAAACAGATGAACATTTCGCAGCAAGTCTAAGCGTAATTCCGTTGCAGTTGTTGGGATATTATGTAGCAGTTGCTCGTAAACTCGACGTTGATAAACCTCGTAACCTCGCAAAAAGTGTTACAGTGGAGTAAATAATCATTATGGAAACTTTAGAATATGTGGAAGGATTATTTAAGCTGACGGTTCAGTATGGCATTCTCTTAATGGAATGTGTCGGAGTTGCGATATTAATCGTTACGACAGTAAAGAGCATATGGGGCTGTCTTCGTCATGATCCTCACGTGAGATTAAATCTTGCTAAGGGAATAGCGTTGGCGTTGGAGTTCAAACTTGGCGGAGAAGTTTTGCGTACTGTTATAGTTCGTGAATGGAGCGAAATGGCAATACTTGGGGCTATTATAGTTCTACGCGGTGCATTAACATTCTTGATTCATTGGGAGATTAAGAACGAAGAGGCACACTTGGAATAAAAAATTGACAATGAGCTAAACTCAAAGCTATAATAACGCGTCAATCACGATTCAATCATATTCACATACACATCTGAAGTGGAGACGTGGCCGAGTGGTCGAAGGCGGTTGACTCGAAATCAACTGAGCGGCTTGCCGTTCCTAGAGTTCGAATCTCTACGTCTCCGCCATTATATTAAATGAAGGCAGGTAAATTAATAACGTCATGAAAATTCTCGTAATTAACTGCGGCAGTTCTTCCCTCAAGTATCAGTTATTCGATATGGAAAACGAGTCAGTCTCGGCTAAAGGTCTCGTCGATAGAATAGGCATAGAAGGCTCGAATATCACTCACAGAAAGACCGGCGCAGAACCCTTCACAATCACAACGCCGATTAAAGATCACAAAGTCGCTATGAAGCTAGTACTTGATGCACTGCTTGATAAAGATCATGGCGTTCTTAAATCCCTTGACGAAATTTCAGCCGCTGGTCACCGTATAGTTTCTGGAGGCGATCTCTACAAAGAGTCTGTGCTCGTTGACTCAAAAGTTATGGACGGACTCCGTCAATGTATCCCGCTTGCTCCTTTACACAATCCTGGTCACATTATGGGTATTGAAGCTATTCAGCACGCCCTCCCGAAATTGCCGAACGTCGTAGTATTCGATACAGCTTTCCATCAGACAATGCCCGATTATGCGTATATGTATGGTCTTCCTTGGGAATTTTACGAGACTCACAGAGTAAGACGCTATGGAGCACATGGAACAAGCCATCACTTTGTAGCATTGAGGACCGCTGAAATTTTGGGCAAGCCTCTCGAATCTCTTAAAATGATTACATGCCACCTAGGCAACGGAAGCTCAATCAGTGCTGTAAAGAACGGTAAGTGTATTGATACATCAATGGGTTTAACGCCGCTTGCAGGTGTCTTAATGGGAACGAGAACGGGCGATATGGATCCAGCTTGTGTGCCTTTTGTCCAGAACATCACGAAATATTCAGCCGACGAAATGAACAACTTCATGAACAAGAAGAGCGGTTTGCTTGGAATTTCAGGAGTAAGCAGCGATTTACGTGACGTTGAGGAAGCCGCTAACAAAGGCAATGAACGTGCTAAACTTGCTATCAACATGCTTGAGTACGGAATCAGAAAGTATATCGGAGCTTATACAGTCGCTATGGGTGGCCTTGACGTTATAGTCTTCACAGCTGGTATCGGTGAGAACAGTGGCGCCACTCGTGAAGGAGTCTGCAAACCTCTTGAGTTCATGGGAGTAAAGATTGACCCGGCCAAGAATAACATTCGCGGTAAAGAAGCTATCGTAAGTGCTGATGACTCAAAAGTTACAGTTATGGTAGTTCCCACCAACGAAGAATTAATGATCGCACGCGAAACGAAGCGTATAGCATTTGCATAATATATTCAACGACGAACAGAAAGCGCTACTGAATCTCCCTCCTAGGAATGACACGGAGGCGGAATCTTTAGCGCATTATAATTTTCCTGAAGGCTTGCTGAAATTTGAGGGCCAGAAATTTATCTTCCCTGACGGTTTTAACGTTGACGTTATAGCGAAATGGCTTGAAGAGTCCTTATTGTCAGTTGAGATAGAAGTTGACGCTGTTATTCAAGCAGAATGTGCAAGGTGCCTCAAGGTTACAAGTCTTGAAATATCGGAAAATTTAGGGTATCTTTACTATTTGCACAGTGCCGAAGAAGAAGCCGTTGATGATTTCGGTGACTATATGCCAGTAGAGATTGACTATTTCGGGAAAGTTATTGACATCATGCCACAGATTCAGGAGAGCATTTTTACGTTGCTTCCAACAAAAGTTTTGTGCAAGGAAGATTGTAAAGGGTTATGTCCGAATTGTGGCGCGGATCTCAACGAAGGGCCTTGCTCGTGCAAAATTGAGAGCGTTGACCCAAGACTCGAAGCACTGCGAAATTTTGTAATTGAGTAATCATAATTTGTAGAAGGGAAATTATTTATCATGGCAACACCTAAGAGGAAAACATCTCACGCTCGTACAGCACAGAGAAAAGCACATTGGCTTAGTGCATTGAGCGCACCCAACACAAAAAGCTGCCCACATTGTGGCGAAGTAGTATTGGCTCATCATGCTTGCCCGTCATGCGGTTATTATCGTGGTCGCCAAGTCGTGAAAATCAAGAGCGAAGAAGCAGCTAGTTAATCATTAAGCAAAATGAAAATTTGAGCAACGGCCGGAGGTTTTGTCACGCGCAGAATGACTCCGGCTTTTATGGTAAGTAAAGGGTAAATAATAATGAACGAGGAAGAATTCTATTTTCAGACAGAAGCCGCAGAGTTGTTGAAGATGATGATAAACTCTGTGTACTCGAATAAAGATATATTTTTACGAGAACTAATCTCAAACGCCTCAGACGCATTAGACAAAAGACGCATAGAGACACTAAAAAATTCAGAACTGGCAGAGAATACCAACGCCGTAATCAAAATCGAACTCAATCCCGACAACAAAACTTTATCAGTTAGCGATAACGGAATAGGAATGACTCGTGACGAGTTAATAAATTATCTTGGCACAATCGCTAAATCAGGCACTAAAGAATTTCTAAAGGCCGCTAAAGACTCAAACACTCAACAGGAATTAATCGGGCAATTTGGCGTGGGCTTTTATTCGGTCTTTATGGTCGCAGATAAAGTTGAAGTCGTAACACGCAAGCTCGGGACAAGTGAAACCTACAAATTTACGTCAAACGGAACCGGCAAATACACTATCGAAGATTTTGACCAGAGGAGCGAATGTGGTACAACTGTAACGCTATATATTAGAGAAAACACTGACGACCCTGACAAAAGCGCGAAAAATTATCTTGATGAATGGACTATACGAGGAATTATAGAGAAATATTCAGATTTTATTTCGTGGCCAATATTGTTCAAGGATAAGACTATTAACTCGCAAAAAGCTATCTGGCAAAGACCCGACAACGAAATCACTGAGGACGAGTATAAAGAATTTTACAAGCATTTGACTCACGACTGGCAAGAGCCTTTAATGCACATAAAGATTAACGCAGAAGGTTCAACTAATTTCAAGGGATTATTATTCGTGCCTTCACAAGCTCCGTTTGATTTATTCATGAATCCCGAGTCCGGCGGTGTCAGCTTGTATATCAATCGCGTCTTTATCATGAACGACTTCAAGGACTTAATCCCGGGTTACTTGCGTTTTATCAGGGGCGTAATTGATTCGGAGGACTTGCCGCTTAATATTTCACGTGAAATTTTACAGGACGAGCCAATAATTCGAGTTATAAGACGTAGCACGCAACGAAAAATTTTCAATGAACTCAAGAAGTTGTTAGAGAACGACCGCGAAAAATTTATCAAGTTCTGGTTAGCTTTTGGCAAGATTCTCAAAGAAGGCATAGTTCAAGATCATGAGCACGCGAAAAATATTCTTGACATTGCTTTATTCAGGACGACTAACAGCGACGAATGGACGACCTTGGCCGAATACGAGTCACGAATGAAGCCTGAACAGAAGGGCATATACTGCTTGGCAGGGCGTGATACTCTTTCAGCTCTGAAAGCCTCCCCGAAGTTAGAGCCGTTCATCGAAAAGGGCTATGAAGTCTTATTAATGACTGATCCAGTTGATGAGGTTATATTGAATGACTCGAGATTCATTTTCCCGGCTGAAGCTAAACAATTGCTGAACATTGCAAGTGATGACGTGAGCGCAGAAACTGACGACGAAAAGAAATCCAACGAGGACAAAATCAAGGCCATTGAGTCAGACTTTGAGCCACTGAAGAAGAAAGCACTTGAGGTTCTGGGAGAAAAGCTCGAAAACGTTAAGCCATCAGTAAGCCTCACAAGTTCGCCTGCGTGTTTACGTGGTGGAATGTCGCTGCAAATGGAAAGCATATTGCGTTCAATCGGCCAAGCTCCTCAAGCTCAGAAGCGAGTGTTAGAGTTAAACGTATCCCACCCGATTATCAAGAAGTTAATAGAACTTGCGAAGAACGACAACGAGAAAGTCTCCGACATGCTGAAAACTTTGTACGATCAAGCTATTATTCTCGAAGGCGCTGCACCTGATGATCCCGCCGATTTTATTAAGCGTATTGATGATTTAATGGCCCTTGCGTTAGGTGATTAAGAATGCCATTCTTACGAGCAGCTTTAATCAAGAAGAAACCGAAGCCCGAAGTTGAACTCGTTGAGCCAGAGATTGAAGAGCTTGACGAATTTGACGAAGAGTCCGAAATAAATATTGCAAATTTACACAAGATCATTGATGAAAAGCTTGAAGTTTTAGAGGAACTTGAAGAGTTAGAGCAGGAACTAGGGGAAGAAATTCAAACTCCTGAAATAATTGTGCCTATCGTTAGAGAGATCGAAGAAGTAGAAGAACTCGAACCCGAAATTCAGGAAGCTGAGCCATGTGAAGAAATCGAAGAACCTGAACCTGTCCTTGAAGTTGAGGCAGAAGTAACACCTGAAACAGAATCTCAACACGAAGAAGCTGAAGAACTGCCCGAAATTATTCCAGAGCCAGAAATACAAGCTGAAGAACCTGAAGAAATTCCCGCACCTGTTGAAAATTTTGAAGAACAAGTTGAAGAGAGCAACGACGCTGAACAGGAACAGGAAGAGCTCCCGGAGATTGTCGAAGCAGCGCCAGAAGAAGAGACTGAAATCGAGCAAGAAGCTGAAGAGATTGAACCCGTTGAAGAAATTACAGAGACAGCAGCGGAAGAAACAATCCAGGAAGAATCTATAACGCCTACAACAGAGATAAATAGCACTGAACCTATTGAAGAAGTCACGAACGAGTCAGAACCAGAAGAAGAGACTCAAGAAGTTGACGAGGGTGCAGAACCTGCTATTGATGAAGCTATAACGTTGCCTACGGAAATTCGTGAAGCTGTTGAAGACTCGACACCAGAAGAACCTGTGCAAGCTACTGAATCTGAAACGACTGAAGATGAAGGGTTCAAGCTTAAATATGACTTTACTTCCGGAGAAAGATACGTTGACAAAGTTTCAACTAAAACCGAGTTCGACAAGATGCTTGATTCACTTGAGGACATAAGCAAGGATTTATTGTCGTGGGAAGTTGAAAAATTTGCTAAGAAGTACACGGGAAAATTCCAAGGCGATTTTGACAAGACCGAAGCTGACGCGAAGAAATACGAGGCTTTCCTAGGTGGCTATATCAAGAACGCAGCTATGACTCTCTATGATAACGGCTATATTGACGCAGCTATCAAACGTCTTGAACAATCCAAGAGCATTCTCGAGGCACGAAAGAAACTTGAGGTCGAAACCCAAGCTATTAAAGACAGAGTTGAAGAAGAGGACGCTGCTGTAGATTTGTCTGATATTTTAGGACTGTTCGGGGACGGTTAGAGGCTTGCAAGAATGACTAAGATTTTGTGACAGCTTCCGTATTTTGTTAGAGAATCGGGGGCTGTTTTTGTTATATAATACTGACCAATTCATTAATACCCACAAAAAATTTTACGAATCAATTTCATATGGAGGCATCGTTATATGACAGCTATACCAACAATTAAGCGCATGGATGTTTATCCGGTTGCCGGGCATGACTGCATGGAGCTTAACTTGAGCGGAGCGCACGCACCTTTCTTCACTCGTAACATAGTAATCCTTGAAGACTCGTCAGGAAATATCGGCGCGGGAGAAGTTCCCGGTGGTCAGAAAATCACAAAGGCCCTTGAGGACATCAAGCACTTAGTCATCGGGACTCGAATCGCTGATTACAAGAACACGTTGAACCAGATTCGCAAATGGCTCGACGCTAATATCAAAGACGACGTTAGAGGCTTACAAACTTTCGATTTACGTACGGGCGTTCATGTTGTTACTGCGGTTGAGGCTCCGTTGCTTGACCTGATGGGGAAATTTTTGGACGTACCTGCTGCGGCGTTAATGGGTGATGGCGTTCAAAGAGAGCGCGTTAGATTCTTGAGCTACCTGTTCTATATCGGCGACAGAAAGAAAACTGATTTGCCCTATGAAGAAGAGCCCGACTCTCCTTGCGATTGGTACAGGTTACGTCACGAAGAAGCTTTGACCCCGGAAAAAATTGTCGCATTGGCAAAAGCTACTCACGAGAAATATGGCTTTGAGGACTTCAAGCTTAAAGGCGGAGTGTTGCCACCTAAGGAAGAGTTAAAGGCAGTTCAGGCCATCAAGAAAGCGTTCCCGAATGCCCGCGTAGATTTAGACCCGAACGGCTGCTGGAGTCTCAAGGAAGCGTTAGAGATCGCCCCACAGTTGAAAGAGTGCTTAGCTTATTGTGAAGACCCTGTAGGAGCTGAAAGCGGTTTTAGTGGTCGTGAAGTAATGGCCGAGTTCAGAAAAGCCGCTATGATGCCGACAGCTACGAATATGATTAACACAGATTGGCGACAAATGTGTCATGCTCTCACGTTACAAGCCGTTGATATTCCGTTGGCTGATCCTCACTTCTGGACGATGAACGGCTCTGTTCGCGTTGGTCAGTTATGTGCAGATTTCGGACTCATGTGGGGTTGTCACAGCAATAACCACTTCGATATTTCGTTGGCTATGGTCGTACAGTGTGCCGCAGCAATTCCAGGAAAGATGAACGGCATCGACACGCATTGGATTTGGCAAGAAGGCCGCGAGCGTTTGACAGTTGAGCCTATGCAGATCGTAGGAGGCTGTATTGATTTACCGAAGAAGCCAGGACTCGGAATTGAAGTCGATATGGATCAGATTAAGAAGGCCAATGAACTTTACTTCAAGCACGCACTCGGAGCTCGTGATGACGCAATCGGAATGCAATATTTAATCCCGGGTTGGAAGTTCGATAATAAGAAACCTTGTCTCGTACGATAACAACAAGCAAATAATTTCGTCCCTCGGTCATGTAAAAGTGGCTGGGGGATTTTTTGTTGCTAGTGCAAAATTCAGTTAATCGGCGGTTTGTGTTTACGGTAAAAATGATAAGCTAAGCTCAATTCAAATTTCAAACTATATTTTATTGGAGGTACCTTATTATCATGAAAAGGTTATCTGTTGTTGTCGTAGCTATGGCTATGGTTATGGCCTTCGCATTCGGTGCTTATGCCGCTGGAATCATCTACATCATTACCCCGTCAACTTCAAACCCATTCTTCGGAACAGAGCAGAGAGTCGGAGTCGCTAAGGCCACTGAACTTGGTTATGAGGCCAAAGCTTTCTCACATGATGACGACGCCGCAATACAGCTTCAATTATTCGAGGCAGCAATCTCTGACAAAGCAGTCGCAATTATCTGTGACAACGCCGGGGCAGACGCTTCAATCGAGGCCGTAAGAAAAGCCGTTGCCGCAAAAGTTCCAGTGTTCCTGATTGACCGTGAAATCAACGAAGCCGGATTAGCAATTGCTCAGATCGTTGCAGACAATGCACAGGGAGCAGCCGCTATCGCTGAAAAATGGGTCGAAGCCATGGACTACAAAGGGAAATACGCCGAACTTCTTGGCCTTGAGTCAGACACAAACTGTTGGGTACGTTCAGAGAATTATCACTCTGTAATTGATGAATATCCCGATCTTGAAATGGTCGCTCAGCAGTCAGCTAACTGGAGTCAGACTGAAGGTTACTCAAAGACCGAGGCAATCTTACAAGCTCACCCCGAAATCACAGGGATCATTTGCGGAAATGACACAATGGCTTGTGGTGCGGCCCAGGCTTGCGTTGATGCAAAGAGAACTGACATTAAAGTTATCGGCCTTGACGGTTCAGACGATGCAGCAGCTTACGTTAAGAAGGGACAAATGGTCGGTACAGCTTTACAGCAGATCGCACGTATCACAGAAATCGCGGTTGAGCAGGCTGACGCTTATGTGAAGAACGGAACAAAACCTGCCACAGAGAAACAATTAGTTCCTTGTATCGCAATCACAAAAGACAACGTAGCAAATCTCTCACAGTTCGTCTACACAGAGAAATAATTAATTAATCATTCACTCATGAAATATTTTGCGAGAGTCTGATTCAATATAAGGAGTCGGACTCTCGTTTTTGAAAGGGGAGTCGTAAATTTGAAGGGTAAAATTATATTCGTCGTTATTCTCGTTGCTATAGTCGCCTTCGTATCGAATCAAGTTCTCATTATCGACAAAGGAACAGAAGGACAATACACAGGAGTCGTAGCTTTTGACGCTTCAGCACATTCCGGGAGCGACTGGGAAAAAATTTCCGCTGAAATCGTTTCTAACGCTCAAGACATAAATGCAGTAAATCTCAACGAACTTGGAGCAGGTAAGGCAGTCAAGTTCAAAGGCACAGTCAACGAATTTACATCAAAGGCCGGTGGTAAACGCAACACCATGACAGTAACTCCTGAAGGTTACACGGGCAACATGACCTTCACAGTACAGCTTGGGAGCATTTATTCAGGCACAGCGATTCGTGACGTTCAGACCGTAAAGCAATTCGGGGACTTCACCAACCAAACCGAATGGAGTCAATATGCAAAGGCCCTTAACTCACAGCTTGATAAAGAAGTCGTAGCCCCACTTGCAATTAACGAAAGCATTCAGGGAAAAACTATCAACCTCACGGGCGCAGCAACTGCTTCAGGAAATGCCGTAACTATAACGCCTGTAGCTTTGACTATCGAATAAGCGGGGGGAACGAACAAAAATGTTTGATGATCCCAATGTAGTGTTACACTGCGAAAAGATTGACAAGATCTATCCTGGCACAAAAGCTCTCGATCAAGTCTCGTTTGATTTACTCAAAGCTAAAGTCAACGTCTTAATCGGCGAGAACGGAGCAGGTAAATCAACCCTCATGAAAATGATCGCCGGGATTGAGCAACCTTCAGCCGGAAAAATGTACATGGACGGCCAAGAAGTTTATTTCAAGGACACCAACGCCGCCCGCGCACGAGGTATAGGAATAATTCACCAAGAGCTAAGCCTCTTCCCGAATCTTACGGTCTACCAAAATATCTTCATGAACCACGAGAAAACCAACATGGGCTTTCTTGACGATAAACAGCATGTAGACGGAGCTATAAAGATTCTCAAACGTCTTGAGCATGAAATCCCACCTGATACTATGGTCGGAGATTTACGCGTGGGACAGCAGCAAATGGTCGAAATCGCACGCAACCTCGTAGATAACGATTTACGCGTCTTAATCATGGACGAGCCTACAAGCTCATTATCAGCCGCTGAAGTCAAAGTATTGTTCAAGATCATGCGTGAATTACTCGAGCAGGGAATCTCAATCGTATATATCTCACACAGGCTTGAAGAAATTATGGAAATTGGCGACCACGTTACTATTTTGCGCGACGGTAAATATGTTGCTGATGCTGACATCAAGGACATAACGCTTGAATGGATAGTTGAGAACATGGTCGGGAAAAACACCCAATATCACAGATTCACTCGTTCAATAGATTTAGATCATGCCGAAAAAGTTTTGGAGGTCAAGAATCTTTCGTTGCCCAAGACTGGAGGAGGCTGGCTGCTCGATAACGTCAATATGTATCTCAAGAAAGGTGAAGTGCTTGGGATTTACGGATTACTCGGCGCGGGACGCAGTGAAGTTTTCGAATGCTTAATGGGTATGAGGCCGGAACATTCAGGCGAGGTTTTCTACAATGGAAAGCCCATGAAGATAGGCTCTATAGCTGACCAATTGAACGCCGGTTTCGCAATAGTACCAGAGGACAGACAACGCCAAGGACTCGTTCAAAGCCTTGACATATGCAAGAACGCTTCACTAGCTTCACTTGAGGATTTCGCAACGTTCTCACTGATGAACTATGCCGCAGAAGAAAAAGCCGTTGATGCGGAAATTCAGGAGCTTCACATAAAAGTTGCCGATAAACATTTGCCCATTCTCTCGTTGTCAGGAGGCAACCAGCAGAAAGTCGTTATAGCCAAGGGATTAATGACCAAGCCGACAGTTTTATTAATGGACGAACCTTCACGAGGTATTGACATCGGAGCAAAGACAGAAGTATTTGAGATCATTCACAAATTCTCGGAGAAAGGTTTATCAATCATAGTAATCTCGTCGGAACTCAAGGAGATTATGGCAATTGCTGATAGGATTTACGTGTTGTCAAACGGCAAGTGTACGGCTGAATTAAGCGGTGCTGAAATCACGGAAGATAATTTGGTACGTGCCTCATATGCTGGACTCGGTACAGGAAAGAATCACGCTGCATAAATTTTAACAGGGGAGTTGACTCGAATAAATGAAGAAGGATAACAGCCAGTTAATTATGACGCTCTTAAAGGGGCGTACGTTCATAGTATTGATATTGCTCATAATATTCTTTAGTTTTGCTTCACCGTCGTTCTTATCGCTAAACACTTTAACAATGGTGGCCAAGCACGTCGCTTTATATGGCATTCTCGCGTTAGGCATGACATTTGTAATCATCACTGGCGGAATTGATTTATCAGTCGGTTCTGTCGTTGGTCTCGTTGGAATGTTGGCGGGCGGATTGATTCAAGAGGGCTTAACGATTGGAGCGAAGACTTACTACTTCACAGTCCCGGCTATTGTCGTGTTAATGCTTTGCATAGGCTGCTTAATCGGTCTAGTGAACGGCTTAATCATCACGAAATTGAACGTCGCGGCATTCATCACTACTCTTGGCACAATGTATATTTGTCGTGGGCTTGCGAATTTACGTTCAAACGGTGCTACTTTTGCGGCTATCGGAGGTTATGAAGGACTAGGCAACGTCGGCTTAAAAGCTTTGGGCGCGGACTTTATGGGAATACCTGCGGGCGTTTACGTGTTCGCGATACTCTCGATAATAGCGGCTGTGTTGCTCAATAGGACTCCAACAGGCTGGCACATTTTGGCAGTTGGTGGTAACGAGAAATCGGCCAAGCTCTCCGGAATCAAAGCTGACCAAGTTAAGATTATGACGTACGTAATTTCGGGCTTCTGCGCGGCATGGATCGGCTTAATCAACACTGCACAACTTTCAGCGGCACACCCTGCTTCCGGCGACGGTTGGGAAATGAACGCTATAGCGGCTACAGTTTTGGGTGGTACGTCAATGTCAGGCGGTTCAGGTACGATTATCGGGACAATAGTCGGAGCTTTCGTTATCGGCGTAATCAATGACGGAATGACGATGTGCGGAGTCTCGGAATTTTGGCAGAAGATTATCAGGGGTGCTGTAATTATTCTCGCAGTTGTTATTGACCAGACACAGAGAAATTTACAGGCAAAAATGGCATTACAGGCTCGCAACGAGTCAAAGTAGTTTTTAGTGAGGGGGTAAAACATGAGCGCGAAAATTAAAATAGGATTTGCACCTACAAGACGAGCTATATTCAGTGCACCGGCTGCTGTTGAGTATCGTAAACTTACTGCGGCAAGGTTACGTGAGCTTAATATAGATTTCGTTGACATTGACGACGTGAACGACGAAGGCTTACTCTATGATGATGCCGGCCTCGCAAAAATCGTTGAGAAGTTCAAAGCTGAAAAGGTTGCCGGATTATTTATTCCTCACGCAAATTTTGGAACTGAATACGAGTGTGCAAGACTCGCGAAAGAATTAAACGTTCCCGTTCTGTTATGGGGGCCTCGTGATGAAAGACCCGACGAAAACGGAATGAGGCTTCGTGATAGTCAGTGCGGATTGTTCGCTACAGGAAAAGTTTTGCGCCGCTTCAGAGTCCCATTCACATACATGAACAACTGCAACTTGACTGACCCCGAATTTGAAAGAGGCTTACGAGATTTCATAGCTGTTTGTAACGTAGTAAGAGTCTTCAGGCACACGAGAATATTACAGATTGGGCCGCGTCCGTTCGATTTCTGGTCAACAATGTGCAACGAGGGCGAATTACTCGAGAAGTTCAACATTCAGCTTTCACCGATCCCATTACCGGAACTTTATCAGGAAATGCGCAAGTGGAAGGAAGAGCATAGCGAAGTCGCGAAGGTCATAGCTTATTGTCAAGAGAACATGAACTGCAAGATTGACGACGAAGGACTCTTGGAGGTTGCAGCCTTGAAAGTCGCGATGAAGAGTTTAGCAGAGAAATACGGTTGTAACGCTATAGCTATTCAGTGTTGGAACGCTTTGCAGGACGAAATTCACATAATGCCTTGTGCCGCTAATGGCTTGCTCAACGAAGAAGGAATACCTGTTATTTGTGAGACTGACATTCACGGAGCAATATCACAATTAATCGCCGAAGCTGCCTCAATGAATGAACGTCGCGTAATGTTCTCTGACTGGACAGTTAGACACCCTGACAACGACAACGGAGAATTATTACAGCACTGTGGACCTTGGCCAATCTCTGTAGCAAGGGAGAAGCCCTCAATTTGTGTACCAGTAGCATTCCCTGAAAACGGAGCAATTTCAGCCGAAGCTAAGCATGGTTTAATGAGTCTCGTTAGATTCGATGGAGACGGCGGGGAATATTCGATCCTGCTTGGTCACGCAAAAGGTATCGACGGGCCGTATACTCGTGGTACTTACGTATGGATCGAGGTCAATAATCTCAAACGCCTTGAAGCAAAAGTTGTTGAGGGACCATATATTCATCACGTTGCCGCGATTCATGGTGACGTTGTCCCGGTAGTGTATGAGGCTTGCAAGTATATCGGCGTGAAACCGGATCTCTATGATCCAATCGAAGACAAAGTAAAAGCATATCTTCATGGTGAAGACGTAGTATTTGACGAGGTGTAATATGAGAAAGTTAGGAAACGTTAAAGCATTATCCGCAACTGCCTTTGATCTTCGTCGTGATGCCCTTGATATTATCATGGCTGGCGGCGGTGGACATATTGGCGGAGATATGAGCGAGCCCGAAATTTTATTGACTCTCTATGAGCGCATGAACGTAACTCCAGAGACTCAAGACTCCCCCGATCGTGATAGATTCGTGTTGAGCAAGGGACATTGTGTAGAGACTCTTTACGCAGTGTTATCTTACGAAGGCTTCATGAATCTTGACGAGGTTAAGGCAAAGTTCTCAAAGTTCGGTTCTGAATATATCGGCCACCCTCACAACACTTTACCTGGGATCGAAATGAACTCCGGCTCGCTTGGTCACGGACTCTCTGTAAGTGTCGGAATGGCACTCGCTGGAAAAATGGACAAGAAAAATTATCGCGTGTATACATTAATTGGTGATGGCGAATTAGCTGAAGGTTCTGTTTGGGAAGGTGCCGCCGCTGGAGCTCACTACAGGCTCGATAACTTATGCGCAATAATTGATCATAACCACCTGCAAATTTCTGGCAACGTTGACGACGTTTTATCCCCTGGCGATATTGGAGGACGTTTTGCGGCTTCGGGCTGGAATGTCATAACCGTAATGAATGGCAATGATGTTCAGCAAATAAGCGACGCTCTTGACATTGCAGAGAGGACTAAAGGCAAGCCCTCTGTAATTATCGCGGAGACTCTCAAGGGCAAAGGCTCACCATTAATGGAGAACAAAGCAGGTTGGCACCACAAACTCCCGAATCAGGAAGAATACAAACAAATCGCTGCTGATATTGCGGCATATAAGGAGGCTATACTCAATGGCTAATAAAATCGCTAATCGTGCCGTAATGTGTGAGGTACTTAAAGAAGCTGCCTCAACTGATAAAAGCGTCGTAGTGTTATGCAGTGACTCTCGTGGGTCTGCGTCTCTTGCGTCATTCGCTGATACTTATCCGGAGCAGTTTGTTGAAGTCGGAATCGCTGAACAAAATCTCGTGAGCATTGCTGCGGGCTTGGCCTCATGCGGGAAAAAGGCTTTTGCGGTCTCTCCAGCGTCGTTTATCTCAACACGTAGCTATGAGCAGTGCAAAGTCGATTGTGCTTACTCTGATACTAACGTGAAGTTAATCGGAATTTCCGGCGGCGTAAGTTATGGAGCGTTGGGCATGACCCACCATTCAGCACAGGACATCGCGGCAATGTCAGCTATACCGAATATGCGCGTTTATCTCCCGTCAGATAGATTCCAGACTCGTTGCGTTTTCGAGGCGTTACTCAAGGACAACAAGACCGCCTATGTACGAATCGGACGTAATCCAGTTGAAGACGTTTATTCAGAGGGCAATGTGCCGTTCACAATGGACAAAGCCACGGTGTTAGCAGAAGGCAGTGATATTCTTATCGTTGCTTGTGGTGAACTCGTGAAAGCCTCAAAAGATGCTGCGGACTTGCTGAAGGAAAAGGGAATTTCTGCGGGCGTGTTGGATATGTATTGCATTAAGCCTCTTGATTCTGAAACGTTGCTTAAAGCCGCTAAGGGAGTCAAAGCCGTCTTGACTGTTGAAGAGCATTCACCGTTCGGAGGCCTCGGAAGCATGGTTGCACAGGTAATCAGCGCGAACGATCCCAAGAAAGTCATAAGCCTTTCACTTCCTGATGAGCCAGTTATCACTGGTAAATCCCAAGAAGTTTTTGCTCATTACGGAATGAACGCGGAAGGCATAGCAAATAAAGCACAAGAAATTTTAGGTTAAGCAATCGAATATATAGCCGTCTTAATCGTAATGGTTAGGGCGGCCTTTTTATAAGGAGGAATTAATTATGTTGAAAGGTATACCCCCGATTTTATCCCCGGAATTATTGAAAGTGTTGGCCGAAATGGGTCATGGCGATCAGCTCGTAATAGGTGATGGAAATTTCCCCGCGCAATCAATGGGCAAGAATGGCGTAGTGATTCGTTGTGATGGTCATAACGTCCCGGAATTACTCGACGCGATTTTGAGCTTGTTCCCTCTTGATACTTACGTTGAGAAGCCCGTTAGATTAATGGAAGTTGTGCCCGGCGTGAACGTTGAGACTCCTATATGGGATACGTATAAAGAGATCGTGGCCAAGTACGACGAACGAGGAGCCAACGCAATAGGCTTTCTTGAGAGATTCAAGTTCTACGAGGAGTCAAAGAAGTCTTATGCCGTTATAGCGACTGGTGAAAAAGCTTTGTATGCCTGCATGATCTTAACAAAAGGGGTATTAGCGTAATGAAAGTTTTATCATTTGGATCACTGAACATTGACAACGTTTACAAGGTCAAGCACTTTGTGCAGAAAGGTGAGACTCTCGCGTCAAGTTCTCTCTCGATTAACAGCGGCGGTAAAGGCTTGAATCAATCTATCGCACTCGCAAAAGCCGGGCTTGAAGTTTATCACGCTGGAGCAATCGGCCAAGACGGGAAATTTTTGCTTAACATACTTCACTCCGACGAAGTTAATACTGATTACGTTAAGTGCCTCGATAATGTTAAGACTGGTCACGCAATTATTCAGAACGATGAAGCCGGCGACAACTGCATATTATTATTCAAGGGCGCGAACCATTGCATAACTCGTACGCAGATTGACGAGACGTTAGCACATTTTTCAAGCGGGGACGCTCTTGTTTTGCAGAACGAGATCAACGAGCTTGAATATCTCTCACAGCAGGCAAAGGCTAAAGGCATGATTATTGCTCTCAATCCTTCCCCAATGGACGAAAATTTATTGAGCGTTATCCCGTATGCTGATTACTTGTTGCTGAACGAGATAGAGGCCGGGCAATTGTTAGGCGAGCAATCAGACGACTTTGAGGCAACCGCACGAGCTTTATTATCACGTTATCCCGACGCAAATATCTTGATGACTCTCGGAGCAAAGGGCGCAATTTTTGTTAATCGCGATAATTTCATCATGCAGGAGGCTATTCGCGTTCAACCTGTAGATACTACAGCCGCAGGGGATACTTACACGGGATATTTCTTGGCCAACGTTTTCGAGGATAAAGACTTCGCTAAGGCAATGAAACTCGCAACAATAGCTTCATCAATCGCTATAACTCGTCCAGGCGCGGCGCAATCAATTCCAACTAAAGAGGAAGTGTTAGAACGAGCATGAAGTATATTTTAAGCATTGACCAGAGCACCCAAGGCACTAAGGCTTTATTGTTTGACGAGAAGGGCGCGTTGTTATGCAGAACTGATTTACCACACAAGCAAATTATCAACGAGAAAGGCTGGGTTGAACATGACCCGGAAGAGATTTACGCGAATACTTTGCAGGTCGTTAAGAATCTCGTAGACAAAGCAGGCATTAACAAGAACGAAATTTGCGCACTTGGCATAAGCAATCAACGTGAGACTTCAGTATGTTGGGACAAAAAAACTGGCAAGCCTCTATATAATGCTATAGTGTGGCAATGTTCACGAGGTGCATATATCTGCGATGAGTTAGCAAAACAGGGGCACGCTGATAAAGTTCACGAGAAAACCGGGATAAAACTCTCTCCTTATTTCCCTGCCGCAAAATTAGCTTGGATATTCCAGAACGTAGAAGGCGTTAAGGAACGTGCAAAGGCCGGAGAAATTGCAGTAGGTACGATTGACTCGTGGCTCGTGTATAAATTAACAGGCGGCAAAAATTTTCAGACTGATTACTCAAACGCTTCACGTACTCAACTCTTCAACATCAACACTCTTCAATGGGACAAAGAGCTAATAGAACTTTTCGGGCTTGATGAAAAATGTATGGCACAAGTTACTGACTCTGATGGCGATTTCGGATTGACTGATTTCGATGGCTGGCTCGATACTTCTATTCCGATTCGCGGGGTGCTTGGAGATTCTCACGGGGCGTTATTCGGTCAAGGCTGCTTGAGTTCAGGAATGATTAAGGCAACTTACGGAACTGGCTCTTCTGTCATGATGAACATAGGCGCAAAACCTGTGATGAATGACAGCGTCGTAACGAGTCTTGCTTGGAAAATTGGCGGCCAAGTTAATTACGTTCTTGAGGGAAATATAAATTATGCTGGTGCTGTGATTACGTGGCTGAAAGACGATTTGAAGCTCATAGATAAACCCGGCGAGACTGAACCACTTGCAAGAGCTGCGAATAAATCCGACCGTACTTATTTAGTGCCGGCGTTCTCTGGTTTAGGTGCTCCATACTGGAAGAGTCACGCAAAAGCTTGTATCGTAGGAATGACTCGCGCAACAGGTAAGAATGAAGTTGTGAAAGCTGCGTTAGATTCAATCGTGTATCAAATTAGCGATATAGTTAATGCTATGAAAGACAGCGCCGGAATTACGATCAACGAGTTACGAGTCGACGGAGGCCCAACGAGAAATTCTTACTTGATGCAATTCCAAAGCGATATGTTAAATATTCCTGTGAGAGTTCCAGATTCTGAAGAGTTATCTGGGATCGGGGCGGCATATTGCGCGGGATTGAGTGCGGGAATTTACGACAAGAGCGTGTTCGAAAATCTCAAGCGGGTATCTTACACTCCTTCAATGTCAGAGTCTGAACGCAATGATTTATACGACGGCTGGAAGGAAGCAATTGCGAAGGCGTAAAACTTTTTGCTATGTTGTCCGAAATTGTTAGCAGGATTGTTATAAAAATTTTAAGCAGGAGGCAAATTATTTATCATGATGATAAGCGGCTATAATGCGGTCAAACTTGCATATAATGCATTGACTGCTAATAACAAAGCTTTGGAGAACACCGCCCGGGCTTTATCTACAGGACAAAGGGCTGCAAAGGCTGCTGACGATGCTTCGGGATTGGCTTTGAGCGAAAGGATTTCTTCACAGGTCGCAGGAGTTGACAGAGCCATAAGAAATTCTCAAGACGGAATCTCTATGCTACAGACCGCTGAAGGAGCTCTTAATCAAATTAATTCCATGTTGCAACGAATGAGAGAGCTTACCATACAATCTGCCAGCGATACTCTCACTTCACAGGACAGAGGATATTTGCAACTTGAGGTCGAGGAATTAAGAAATAGCATTGACAACGTAGCGTCTAACACCACATTCAACAGCAAGAGATTACTAGACGGGAGTTCTTCTGCAATATGGTCAGCGGACGATCTCAACACCGAAGTACGAGTCGAAGGCGCAGTAACCCTCATAGATCAATTCTCACAGCGTAAAAACGTCGGAGGCAATTATCGAATCGATGTCAAAGCTAAGATAGGCCAAGCTGAAGTTCAGAAGACTAACATTTTCGATTTAACTGTAGCTGAAGAATACGCCTCGGAAGAAGTCGCAGCAGATGGCTCTACAGTTACAATAATGAGGACTCGTGAGAAAGTCGCAACCCTTCAAGACATGGAAGCCTTCAGAGATTCAAGCGGCGGTTTCTTGGTTAAGACACCACAGACTATTACCATACATCAAGGAGACAGCAAAACAGCAGAAGTAACTCTCTACAGTCAAGACACTTTGTATGACGTCAGTAAGAAAATAAACGATGCTATAGCTTACGGCTTGGGCCAAGGTGAATACACTGACAACCTTGACAATTTCTGCACGATCGCTGAAGGCATACCGGGGACTTCGGAAGTTGTCAGACAGAGTAAAACTGTTTACGGCCGTGCTTACGTTAGAGACATTAACGAGGATAGCGAGACTTACGGTCAATTAATTCTCAATGAATTTGGCTTACCTGATGAGATTACTCCGTCACACTACACTGATTATGCTCCTGATGAAGAGAAAGGCTACAATGAAGATACGCTGGATAATATGCTATCGTTCAGGGACGAAATTACTACTACGAAAGCGACGATCTTAATTAGAAGTGCTATAGCTGGCCCGGGAGGTTCTTTATCATTTACTTCAGAGAACAACGACTTAATCAGTGCGCTTGGCCTCAATACGATTCAGAATGCCGAGAACAATAAATTCTCTGTGTCAGTTTTTGACGCTCATTCAGGAAAAATTATCGCTAACAATATCGAAACTGATGGCAATGTTGTTAATGGCGTGATTAGTCCTAACATCAGCGTGAAATTTGATGCAATGGCAAACGTAGAAGCCAAATGGGACGACGAAACTAAACGCTATGTTTTATCGAACACCGAAAATATTTACTCAACGACGATTCACATAGACGACAGAAGCACTTCATTCCAGATAGGTCAGAATCTTGGTGAGGACATCTTCATTAACATCAGCGACGTTCGCGCGGAAGCTTTGGGCTTAAACAATGTGAACGTATCCACAAGAGAGAAAGCCTCTGCCTCAATAGCCGTGATTGATGCTGCTATTCATAAGGTCGGCTCACAACGTTCAAAGATCGGTGCTTATCAAAATGAGTTAGAATACAACGCCAACAGTTTGACACAAACAAGCCTCCACATGCAGGAAGCTGAAAGCCGCATAAAAGATACGGACATGGCTAAAGAATACATGGAATTTGTAAAACTTCAGATTCTGAACAGTACCGGAAACTCTATGCTTTCACAGGCTAACCAAAATTCGCAGTCATTGATGAGTATATTAAGCGCATAAATAATTTTACTGGAATTTTCGTGCGAAGTCCCTCTGACTCACTTAACTAAGGGCCGGAGGGATTTTTTGTTATACAATATGCAAATCCATTAATACTTACACTTTTTCGAGGAGGTAATAGAATTGATTAATCACGAACTCAACAACTTAATCGCCTTCGCTTTATATCACGAACTTATCACGCCTGAAGACAAATTATGGGCTGCAAATTCATTGATCGGCATTCTTGGGCTTAACACGTTTGAATTTGAGGACAATGCGCCGCAAAATTTTCCAACGTCTCCCGATAGCATACTCGCAAAAATTCTTGATTGGGCCGCAGAAAATAATCTAATTGAGAACACCGAAACAGAACGCGATCTGCTTGACACAAAGTTAATGGGAGTGTTCACGCCTAGACCGTCGGACGTAATCGCGGACTTTGAAAATCGTTATAAGGCTTCTCCTGTTGACGCTACGAATTATTTCTACAAATTGGGAATCTCATCGAACTACATACGCTCTGAACGAACGGCCAAGAATATTTGTTGGAAGAGTGCTACGAATTTCGGTGAACTCGATATCACAATCAACATGTCAAAGCCCGAGAAAGACCCCCGCGACATTGCCAAGGCCCGCGCAATAAAATCTTCAGGCTACCCAAAGTGTTTATTATGCAAGGAGAACGAAGGCTTCTATGGTCATCACGGACACCCCGCACGTCAGAACATTAGGCTTATTCCGGTTAATCTCAACGGACGCACTTGGTATTTCCAGTACTCGCCATATAGCTATTACAACGAACATTGCATAGTGCTTGATGAAAATCATGTGCCTATGTTAATTTCACGTGAAACATTCGAAAACTTGCTGGCTTTCATTACGAAATTCCCTCATTACTTCTTGGGGTCAAACGCTGACTTGCCGATTGTGGGTGGCTCGATTCTCTCTCATGATCATTATCAGGGCGGGCGATACGTTTTTGCTATGGATAATGCGCCTGTGGAGAAGGAGTACAAACTTTCTGACCCTGATATTAAAGCCGGAAGGATCAAGTGGCCTATGTCCGCAATAAGACTTCAATCACTCAAGCCCGAAAAGCTTATCCCTCTTGCAGAAAAAATTTTGTCGGCGTGGCGTGAATGGACTGATGAAAGCGTGGGGATTTTGGCATATTCCGACGGTGAACCGCATAACACGATAACCCCAATCGCTAGACGTAAAGGCGAAATTTACGAGTTAGATCTAGTTTTGCGCAACAACAGAACGAGCGAAGAGCACCCCTTAGGAATCTTCCACCCTCACGCAGAAGTTCATCACATCAAGAAAGAGAACATAGGCTTAATTGAAGTCATGGGCTTGGCAGTTTTGCCAGCAAGATTGAAATCAGCTCTAGAGAGAATCGCAAAAGCTTGGAGCGACAATAAAGACTCTTTGCCTTCAGAGCTTGAGGCCCACGAAAAATGGTACAAAGGTTTGAGAGCAAAATACACGGGATTAACTGGCGACGAAAAAATAAAATCTATGTTGCGTGATGAAGTTGGACACGTTTTCGCACAAGTCTTGACCGACAGCGGAGTCTACAAGAGAGATTCAGAGGGCTTGGCCGGGTTTGATAGGTTCGCGGAAAAAGTCTTAGGGTAAATGATAATAGCAACGTTTAATGTAAATTCAGTACGTACTCGCCTCCCAATCTTACAACGGTGGCTGAATGAAGTGAAGCCGGATTTATTGTTCATGCAGGAGACGAAGACTCAAGATCAATTTTTCCCTGACGCAGCATTCAATGAACTCGGCTATACATGCTTTTATCACGGAGAGAAAAGTTATAACGGTGTGGCCGTTCTCGTAAAGAATTGCATGAATGTAAATGTTACGTTTGGATTCAATGACGGCGAATTTGATACAAGAGTTTTGACCCTACGCTATGAAGATCTCGTTATCCTGAATACTTACGTGCCTCAAGGAAAATCAATCGACCACCCTGACTTTATCGTGAAGAAGAAATTTTTTGCCCGCGTTCGTGAAGTTATAGAGCGTGAAGGAGATAATTTATTCTTGTGGCTAGGAGATCTCAACGTTGCGCCGGAAGCTATTGACGTCAATCACCCCGAAAACAAGAAAGACAACGTTTGCTTCTGTGATGAAATTCGTAGCGTGTTTGCTGATACTCGTAAAGGACTCGTTGACCTGTTGCGAAAGTTCGATAAGAATCCCAACGTTTATACATTCTATGATTATCGTGTGAAAGACGCTATAACGAAAAAATTAGGTTGGCGAATTGATCACATGTTAGCTAACGAAAAACTTGCGGCCCTTGCTGTGAAATGTTACCCGGATATTCGGCCAAGAACTTGGGAGCGCCCTTCGGACCATTTGCCATTAATCGGTGAATTTACCTTGCCTTAAATCCAAGTTTACCCTCAATAATGTTGTCGCGAAAAATTTATATGCAGCTGACAAAACTATCTAGGAAAGGATTACATAACATGCAACAATTACCAACATTAAGCGCTTTTCCAATCGGCAAACCCAACGACGCCTACGCACAATATTTTGACGGTCAAAGCTATCTCGCAATGCTATCAACCGAACAAGTATTCATAGCTAACGTAACTTTTGAGCCAGGCTGTAGAAATCATTGGCACATTCATCACTCAACCAAAGGCGGCGGACAAATGTTAATCTGCGTTTATGGCAATGGTTGGTATCAAGAATGGGGAAAGCCCGCACGTGCTCTCAAACCCGGGGACGTTGTCAACATTCCTGCAAACGTAAAACACTGGCACGGTGCCGCAAAAGACTCCTGGTTCCAACATTTAGCCGTTGAAGTTGCTGGCGAGAACACGTCTAACGAATGGTGTGAAGCTGTCTCACAGGAAGACTACGAGAATTTATCAAGCACAAGCCTTGACCCAGAATTTGATGAATTTTTCTCAAACTTTGCAGACAAAGAAGTCATAAGCGAGTCAAAACTTGATCCACGTACACGTTACATGGCTATACTTGCTGCGTTAATGGGCTGTCAAGGAATTGAAGAGTTCAAAATTATTTTGCCCAAGGCTCTTGACAATGGCGTTACAGCTTCCGAAATCAAGGAGATAATCTATCAAGGCACGGCGTATCTTGGAATCGGTCGCACAAGAGAATTTCTGAAGGTTGCCAACGAAATTTTTACATCACTCGGAATTTCTCTCCCACTTCCTTCAGCATCAACTACCACACCGGAAAATCGCGTCGAACTCGGAAATCAAGCACAAGTTGAAATTTTTGGCCAAGGCATGAAGGGTTTTCAGGACTCTGGCCCACAAGAAACTAGGCACATAAATAAATGGCTCGCTGGAAATTGTTTCGGGGATTATTACACTCGCAAGGGATTAAATCTTCGTGAACGTGAGTTGATTACATTCTGCTACATTGCTGCTCAAGGTGGTTGCGAACCTCAATTAACTGCGCACGCTAAAGGGAATATGAACATGGGCAATGATAAAGCGTTCTTGATTGACGTTATTTCGCAGTGCCTTCCGTATATCGGCTATCCTCGTAGCTTAAACGCTCTTCAATGCGTGAACAAGGCGGCGGAGTAAATCATGAGAGCTATATTGATTCTTGCAACGTTGTTATTTTGTGCGTCAAGTGCTTTTGCGGCCGATGATTTCGTTTTCGTAAAGGGCGGAAAATTCTTGATGGGGAGTCCTGCTTCGGAGAACTGGAGAAGCGACGACGAATTACAGCATGAAGTCACACTGAACGATTTCTATATTTCTCGTTACGAGGTTACACAGGCTGAATACGAATCGCTCATGCACGATAACCCTTCAACTTTTCCAGGCGTTAATAACCCGGTTGATAATGTTACGTGGCTTGAGGCTGTGAGATTCTGCAACGCTAAGAGCGAATCAGAAGGCTTGACGCCGGTTTACAAGATTGAGGGCAGCAAAGTTACTTGGGATTTATCGGCTGATGGTTACAGACTCCCAACGGAAGCAGAATGGGAATACGCGTGCCGAGCAGGAACTACAACGCCATTTAACCTTGAACACTCAATCGGGGCTGATGAGGCAAATTTTTACGGCCATTACCCGTATGAGATCGAGGAAAATTATTTCTCACAACAAAAACTCTCAACTAAGCCAGGAATTTATCGCGCTGAAACAATAAAAGTAGGCTCATTCACTCCGAACAAGCTTGGCCTCTATGACATGCATGGAAACGTAGGCGAATGGTGTTGGGATATTTACGCAGCTTACGACAAAAACGCTAACACGAATCCAACTGGACCAACTACAGGCACAAGACGAGTCAACAGGGGCGGAGGTTGGAATGATTTTGCGAAGAACATGCGTTCAGCTTACAGGGCAGCCGCACCACAAGAACGTAAGCTCTATAACGTCGGCTTCAGACTTGCAAGAGGCTCAATAGGCACGGAGTTAATCTCTTCACAAGCAACGCAGCAAACTTCTCGTGAGGGTAAAAAAATTCTCATTGCCTATTTCACATGGAGCGGAAACACTCAAGGAATAGCCTACGAGATTCATAATCAAACTGGCGCAGATATTTTTGAGATCGTCCCCGAACCAGCGTATTCAGAGAATTACAACAGAGTTTTGCGCGAGGCTCAACGAGATCAACGTAGACAGGCACGACCTAAAATTAAATCACGCGTCAAAAATTTCGATGACTATGACATTATCATGCTTGGCTATCCGAACTGGTGGGCCTCAATCCCAATGCCTATAGCGTCATTTCTCGAGCAATACAACTTCGACGGGAAAATTATCATGCCATTTTGTTCACATGGCGGCGGACGTTTCGGGCAAACTCTAACAGCCATCGCAAAACTTGCTCCAAAGGCTATAATCACTGAAGGCTTATCCGTTCATTATTCTGGCGGAGGAGCTCTAAAACGTGACGTAACAAAATGGTTGGAGGGTAATTTACGGTAAATGTTAGGCAAAATTTTTGACATCATGTTTTCTTCGGGGTCCCTGCAATATGTGGGGGCCTTTTTCTGGGGAATAGCAAGCGTAATTTTGAGTCCATGCGGAATTTCTATGTTGCCTCTTGTTATTGGCTACGTTGAGAACACTGACAACCCAACGCGTTCACGAGCATTCAAAGTTTCCTGTGCATTTTGTCTTGGGATAATATTCAACTTCATGCTTGTAGCGTTCATAATGTCAAGTCTAGGAGCATTATTGGGAGGCTATGAAAAATTATTGACGGTCCTTGTTGCTGTAGTGTTCATAGTTATGGGCTTGCACTTAATCGGAATAATTCACGTGAAAATTTTAGGCCTCGACTCCAGAATCAAAGGCACTGAATCACAAAATCTTCGTGGCGCAATAATCTTGGGAATATTGTCAGGACTCGCGATCGGACCTTGCAATATAGCTTACGTGAGTCCTGTTTTATCGCTGGCAATGTCGAAAGCGTCTGTCATGATCGTGTTAGCTTATGCGCTTGGTTATTGTTGTGTGCTAATAGCGGCTGGAACGTTTGCGCAACTTTTCTCAAGCTACCTTCAAAGCGAACGAGGCGACAAAATTCTCAAAGTCGTGAACATAATCTGCGGACTTGGATTAATTGCCGGGGGAATATATTGGCTGCTGTAACGTCTAGTATATGCTCCCGAAAAAAGTTTCTTCGTCTTGAACCCGTTCGTTGTAAAAGATTACTTGTCTCACTAATGCCATAGAAGGACCACGCTTAACTTTCTGTTTCATCTCCTCAACAAGCTCCGGTTTACCTTGAAATACAATCTCGACCCGACCGTCCGGCAAATTCTCTACGCTACCGGTTAAGCCGAGTCTTTCTGCTTGTTCGCAAGCCCAATATCTATAGCCAACGTGTTGAACTCTTCCAGCAACAAGTGCGCGAACTCTCACAAAGTCGCTTTTATCCTCGTAGCTCATTTTTTCCATACTCCAGCTTCAATTAATTGTCGTGCAGCAACTTCTCCCCAGTTAACATTGCTCTTAGGGGAGGCAGGACTCGGGTGAAGTATCTTTGCTATAGTTACATCAATATCCACAAGGGCGTCCAAGGCACGATCTTCAGCAAAGTTTCCAATTCCAACGACGTATTCAGGAGCCAAGACTGCGACAACTTTACTCAAGTAAGAGTCACAAATGTTGTACAAGATTTTGCGTTCAGCTTTCTTGAATTTATCGGGCGTGAAGTTCTTTACGTTGCCTTTCTTATCCTCGGCCAAGAACAACAACGGGCAGTAATTCAACACAAAATTTTCAGCAAAGAATTTTTCCGCCGTCCCGTAACGTTTTTGGAACAACCCCCACAATCTTTTGCCGCTAACTTCGCTTTTCTTGCAGTCAAGTCCATTTACCGGGTATTCTTCATGTTCATATTCTGGTCGAGTTATATTTATCTCACGTATGCCCAAAAAATCTTTCACGGCGTTCACTTCTCCAAAAGGCACTCCAGTTTGAGTCATGCCCCACGGCCCCGGATTCATTCCCAGAAATACTACGCGCTTCGTTCCTTCTGCATAACCCAAATATTTTTCAAATCCCTCCCATGCATATCTTAAAGGGTTATACACTCTTATGACTGGCTGCGGAAATTCTAATTGCTCCAATGCGTCACTAAGCTCTTTATAAAAATCTGCTATTCTAATTTTGTTCATGCTACATAGTATAATTCATTCACAAACTACGTGAGGAGGAAAATTTAATGATAAGGTTTATGGAGGCAAATTCTTTATCAGGAGAGTAAAATTTTAGCGTGTTCTCTTGCTTCTACGAGGTCTGGAGAACCTGACAGCATTCGAGCAATCTCGCTGACTCTCTCTGGACCCGTTATATCTCGTATAAAAGTTTGTCCTTCAATTCTCTGAATCAATATATGCGAATCTCCAAGTGCTGCTATAGACGCTTCATGAGTAACAAGAATAACTTGACACTTTCGCGATAATTTCTTCAACTGCATTCCTGATAACACAGCCGCTTTTCCACCTAGGCCAGCTTCAACTTCATCAAATACGATTGTAGGAGGCAGCCATTCTTCAGGCAAAGACAACTGCAACGCTAATAACAGCCTGCTTAATTCACCGCCCGAAGCAATTTTTTCAACGCGTCCAGATCTCGTTCCATCACTCAAAATAAATTCAACCGCGTCAGCCCCATTGCGATTTAATTTTTGTAAGCCTGTAAAGTTTATGCTGAAAGTTATTCCGGCCATAGCTAACTCACTTAGAATCATGTTGACCCGTTTTGCTAGTTCATCGGCGACTTCATGGCGGGCGTGTCTTATCTCCATAGCTAACGCGTTGGCTTTCTTCTTATCATTGAGTGAACGTGCTGATAATTCTTCAAGAGTACTGTAACTTTTCTCAAGCCATTCAAGATCGCTATAAATCTCGTCGCAATAATTCAATAATTCGTTCTCGTCGGGAATGTTACATAAACGTTTTAGCCTCCTTAAAGCTCCAAGCCTGTTTTCAATTTCTTCACGCAGCGTTAAATCGTTATCATTGTCATCAAATTCCCCGGCCAAGTTCTTCACAGCGTCATAAAGATTTTCAAATGCCCCACGAACTTTTTCGGCGTCGTCATCGTTCATAAATTCGTAAAGCTCTTCAAAACATGTTTCAGCGTTTCCGATTAAACCATTCTCTGAGAGTCCTCCCGTCAATGCATCAAGAGATTCTTTCGCGCGTTCACGTTTTGAGATTTTGTGAGTGAGGTCTGATAATTGATTCTCAAGTTTGATTTCTAACCCTGACTCGGGCCTGGCGACTTTCACAAGTTCAAAAATTTCCCTAGCGTTTGAGTATTGCCGCTCTATCTCTGTGCGACGTTTCTTTATTGCGCGTAACTCGTTTGTGCTTACTCTGGCTTTGTCATAGCTTTCTTGGAAGTCGTTAAAAGTTTTCGTTCTGATTTTCTCCGGCAAACACGAGTCCAACATAGCGAGCTGTCTTTCAGGGTCAAGCAATTCGAGCTGGGCAAACTGGCTTTGTATTCTCACGAGTGAATTAACGATCTTTGAGCATTCATTGAGGCCAATATTCTCAGCATTAAGTTTTGTTCTTGAACGTCCAGTATCGAGAATCTCCCGTGTAATTTCAGTATCATTGAATTTAGCTTTGACGGTTCCGCGATTTTCTCCGGCTCTTATGAATTTCCCGCTGCCTCTGCTTCCCGTTAAGAGCTCCAATGCACGGATCACACTGCTTTTTCCTGCGCCGCTCTCTCCCGTTATTACGTTGAAGCCACTTGTGAAAGTTAATTCAGCTTGTTTAATGCCGCCTATGTTGTTGATGAAGAGATTATTAATCACTGTTGAACGCCTTGCCCCAACCCAATTTTTCCCGCACTATGTCAAGAAAGTTTTTGCCCGGTAAATTTATCGTACGGATCTTTTTTGTGCGCGAGAGTCTTATTTCGATTCTGTCATTTGGGAATAATTCGTAAGCTACTTGGCCATCTTGAGTAAGCATTAAATCCCGTGAAGCACCTCGGGGAATCAAAGTTATCTGGTCAGACTCAGAAGCAACTATCGGTCTTGAATACAACGTGTGAGCACATAAAGGAGCCAACAATAAAGCATCCATGTTGGGAGGAATTATCGGGCCTCCAGCTGAAAGCGCATAAGCAGTTGAGCCTGTTGGTGAAGAGATAATGACTCCATCGGCAGGTAACACACAGAAGAATTGATCGTTGAATAAAATTTCAATCTGCAACAATCTCGCTATAGCGTTCGTGCTTAACACAATGTCATTCAGAGCATAAAGCCTATGTAATTGCGTATCGTCATGATAAAGAACACTGCGTAAGACTCTGCGTTCGAATATTTCGAAGTTATCGTTGATGATATTTTCAAGGTCGCGTTCAATTTCGTCTGGTCTACTAGGAGCAAGAAAGCCAAGGTGACCAAGATTTATTCCATGCAAAATTATATCCGTACCCATTACGTAACGAGCTGCACGTAAAAAAGTTCCGTCCCCTCCAACCACAAGAGCAAGCTGTACAGTTTTAAGCCATTGTTCGTCGTCAAGTCCTGCTGTTGTTAATGCGCTGGCTTCCTGATGAGGTAACAAGAACTCGCAGTGATTATCTTTTCCCCAATCCAACAACTTCTTGGCCATAGTCATAGCTTCTGGCTTACGTAGATTTACAATCATTCCTAAATTTTTCATGGTGAGAATTATACTCTAACATTGTGGTAAAATAGGGACAACGTTGAGGGGAGTTGACCCTATCTCAAGGAAGAACCATCCTCAACTTAGCGGAAAAGTCTGTCCCAAAGTTGTAATGCTGTAAGGACAAAACTCATCAACCAAGAGAGAACAGTGAGGAGTAAAATCATTTTCCGGATGAGTCTCTTCACTGTCCTGTTCCGGGATTTCCGAGCTCTTTTACGCAAGTTAATCACCAGATTTCTACAGGGCATACTACCCTTGTGAAGCGACCCCTGTTCCCACTTCCGGGCCCCTCATAGTTGCTATTATATCAAAACTCTTTGTACAACATGCTCCCTTGAATGCCTTTGTTATTCTGATACTTGCCCTTTGTGTAACGTTCGTAAGGTTGCGTTATTGTGTGATAATAAATCTGCGCTATTTGAACTCCCGCGTAAATTCTCACAGGCTGCACACAGAATAATTCCAGCGTCCAATATCCAGCGAACCCAACGTCCCCAAATCCCGCCGTAACATGAATACAAATTCCAAGACGACCGATTGATGACCTACCTTCTAACATTGGGATATAGCCTTCAGTCTTTGTGTATTCGCTCGTGCGTCCTAGATATAATTTCCCCGGCGTCAACACCAAGCCCTCTGGAGGTATCAAAATTTTTTGCGTATCGTTTTTTGTGCGCATGTCTAATATTTCATTAGTGTACGTCAATAACTCGTTGTGTAACGATAAATTGTAACTGTTGGGATTTAATCTTGCTTCGTCAAATGGTTCGATAATAATTTCTTGGCCAATGTGCTTCTTGATTTCTAGTCCTGAAAGTATCACGTTATTCTCTCCTTTGAAGTGGTTAAGTTATAATAGTCGCAAATTCACACGAAAGGCAAAACTTTTCAGATTATGACAAATAAACTTAGCAACATTAGGGAAGTAAAGCAGCTCCCCAAAAACTCAGAGTTTAGCATATTGTGCGTTATAACGAAATTAACAAGACGTTTAGATCGTAATGATAACCCGTTCTGGGATATAACTGTCGCTGATGCTACAGGAGATATGGAAGGCAAAGCATGGTATAACGCTTCATGGTTCAATCATCAAGCCGGCGATAGATTCCCCATTGACCCGGATAACTGTGGTTTTCCTCTTGAGACTCTCTCGTTCGGTATAGTTGGAACAATAGCTGACTACAAAGGACAAGTTCAATATACATTCAATGAGCTTTATGTTCTGGATCAAAATAAATATCCTCCTCAAAAGTTTGCACGTCGCTCTCCAGTTCAACAAGAATTTCTCGAAAGTACATTCAAAGATTTAGTCAACGAGATTTCCTACAAACCTCTGCAAAATTTCGTAAATGCCGTTTTCTTCAAGCATAATTTGTGGGAACAATACAAAGTGTGGCCCGCAGCCATTAGCATTCATCACGCATATGCCGGAGGACTTCTTGAACATTCTATATCAGTAGCTATAGGGGCTAGAGATATGGCAAAGCATTATGACGCGTTCAAAGTTCCTGTTAATATAGACTTGGTTGTCGCTGGAGCATTGCTTCATGATATTGGCAAGATAAGAGCTTATAACAATCTCCCCATGCCTCAACCAAGAACTGAAAGTGCCGTTATTGAACATGTATCGCTAGGTTATGCAATGTTCGTGAAGTTTGCTGCGCAGGAAAATCTTGACGAGGATTTACAGATCGCATTAGGGCACATAATTTTGAGTCATCACGGAAGATTTGAGTATGGCTCGCCTGTTCTGCCGGAAACTCCCGAAGCCATGTTGGTAAGTGCTGCCGATGAAGTTGACTTTGAATTAAATTACTGGAAGACTCAAATTGAAGGCCTCGGTGAACAGAATCAAGTTACAGAGTTTTTACCGTTTATATCACGCAGATTATGGAGAGGAATAAGCATTAAATGAGTTACACGTTCAGAGTCACTCAAGACGATGACGACAGACGACTTGACCGAACTTTACGAAGCTTGTTCAAGTGGATTACGTTAGGGGAGATAATGAAATCTATTCGTAAAGGCGAGGTACGAATAAATTCAAAGCGAGTCCGTGAACCTGGCACACATATTTTTGCGGGCGATGAACTAATCGTTAAATGGGATCCGACGAATCAAAATAGCGATAACGACTCCAAAATATTTACTCATAAATCCTGGGGCGGCATAAAAATTTTATATCAGGGAAAAAACGTCTTGATCCTCAACAAACCTTCCGGAATGCTCGTGCAGCCTGATGAAGCTGGCGGCGATTCTGTAATCTCTCGTGTATGGTCAATGCTTGGCACAAAAACTCCTGCGGCCGTTCATAGACTCGATCGCAATACTACAGGAGTATTAGCCGTAGCTCTTCATGGTGATTCGTTGAGAGCACTTGAGGAACTTTTCAAGATTCGTAACGTCAAGAAATTCTATCTCGCTGTAGTAACTGGTAAAGCCCCGGAAAAAATAACCATAGACGCTCCATTGATGAAAGACGCTGATAATAATCTTGTGAGTGTCTCTGATGAAGGCTTAAAGGCCGTAACGAATTGTGAACGTTTAGCGACTGACCCTCAAGGCAAGTTTTCGTTAGTGAGGCTGGAATTGTTGACGGGAAGAACTCATCAAGCTCGCGTACACATGGCTCACATAAAACACTCGATCTTAGGCGATAGAAAATATGGCGATTTCAGAGTAAATAGGCTCATGAAAAACGTAACGCGGCCCTTGTTACATGCTCATGAACTACAGTTTCCAGAACACTTACACGAGTCATTAAGCGAGATAGCCGGGAAAAAGTTCACTGCTCCATTACCTGACGACATGAAAAATTTTATCGAGGCAAGAGAATTTAATTATGAGAACTAGAAATTTTTTGTTTAGATTAATAATCGCGCTTGTAATTTCCGGAGCGTTTTATTACGTCGTAGATTATTTTGCAGTCCATAACTGGAACAATCAGGAGTCTTTAATTGTTCGTGTGATTGAAGCTGGCCCTGAAAGCATTATCCCACCGGAAAACGAGACGGAAGAATCTTATGAAATGTTGGAGCGTAACACGGTCTTGCAAGTCTTATCAGCCGAGAACAACGACGAGATCATGACTGTTAAGACGGTTAGACTCGCGGGTAATGGCCCTGAAATTATAAATGGCCGGAGATATTTATTAGTGTGGGACATGTTCAGCGATGGACGTGTGCAATATTCAATAGCCGATGCTTTTCGAGTTAGTTCGGTAGCTGGAATAGTTATGGCCGTGTGTACGATATTGATCGCTCTTACAGGTTATAGGGGATTGCTTGCATTACTTGGCCTTGGAGCTTCCATAGCTGTATTGCTCTTCACAATGATACCTCTTATAACAAATGGCTGGAATCCTTTGATGCTTGCGCTTGCGTCAGTGTTCATAATTTCAACTGTAACTATATTGTGCGTTGTCTATCATGTGAGATATATGTTCGTGGCGTTGCTGGGAAGTTTAGGCGGAACGTTATGTGGATTCTTGAGCGGCTCTTTAATGGTGTATTTATGGCAGTTATCCGGGCTTGGAGGCGAAGGCGCAGCGTTATTAGCGTCAACGTTACCAGGCTTAAACATGCGGGGGCTTTTGTTGTCGTCAGTGCTAATTGGGTCAATAGGTGCTGTGCTTGACGTCGGAGTCTCCATAACTGCTTCAATGTCTGAACTTGTTGATAATGATAATGACATTCCATTAGACAGGCTATTAATCTCCGGGCTTAACGTCGGCAGTGAAGTTCTTGGCAGCATGATAAACACGTTAATTCTCGCGTACATGGGTAGCTCGTTGCCTATGGCCGTGTTAATTTGTAGCGCAGGCGTTGAATTATCAGGTTTGCTCAATGATCCGTATATAGCTCAAGAGATCATGCAGAGCTTGGCCGGGACTTTAGGGTTGTTATGCACGATTCCTGTAACGGCGTTTTGTTTCGTCATGCAAGAATCGTTGAGGCGTGGCAGTGAATGATTAAGGCTGTAATAGATATTGGCTCCAACTCCATCAAAATGAGAATCGCTAAGATTATTCGTGGTCATGTTAGCGTGATTCGTGATGAAACTGAAGTTGTGAGATTGGGACGCGGAATGACCGAAGCAGGAGTGTTGAGTCACGACAGCATGAAAAATTCCTGTGAAGCTATTGCAAAAATGGTTAAGCGCGCGAAAAAAGTTGGTGCGAAAATTTTCATAGTTGGAACAATGGCACTACGTACGGCGAAAAATTCAGCTACATTCTTGGAAATGATACAGACTGAAACCGGCGAAAAAGTTCACGTGTTCACGGGCGAGGACGAAGCAAAATATTCGTGGCTTGGTGCTGTCGATGGATTTGAACTTTCAGGTGACGTAATAATGTTTGACTCCGGCGGTGGCAGTACGGAATTTGTATTGGGCTCAAATAGTAACGTAAACAAGATAGTAAGCGTTCCGATTGGTGCAGTAAATCTTTCGGAGCGTTATTTTTATGAACACAATGTCCCCATAAAGAAGGCCGCTTGTGATGAAGCTATCGAGTACGTGAAAAATTTGTTGCTTGAGAATCACATTAACGACTTCAATACTAATTCCCCGCAAATAATCGGAGTAGGCGGAGGAGTCGTAACTATGGCGAGCGTGAAATTTGCCTGTGAAAATTTTATGCCCTCGAAACTTCATGGAAGTATATTGACCCTCAAAGACGTAACCAGACAAATTAACATGTATGCTTCACTTACACTAAAGGAGCGCGAAAACGTTATAGGGCTTCCGGCTTCGAGAGCGGATATTATTTTGGGAAGTTCTTGCATAATATACACTGTGCTGAATTTATTGAACGCTAAATCCTGTATAGTTAGCATCAACGGTTTGAGACACGGCTTATTGCTTAGTGATAATATATTACGTTAAGATTGTAAACTATGAGAGGTGAGATGAAAAATTGCTGCTTGAATTAATGTCCAATGGATCGTTAGCAGAATTGCCACCGGACAATAAACCCGACGGAATAAATATGCCTGAAGAGCCGTCCGTAATGTTACTTCTTCCGCACAACAAATATCTATTAGGAACAGGCAGCGACAAATGGATTTTTGCCAGCGCCAGCGATAAACAAGACACGGTACCGCAAAATGTATTCTTGTATGAAGATCAAATGTTGTCGTTAATCAACGAAGGCTCACAGCCAACTATATTGACAGCAGGGACTGTAAATACTTTGCGTAAAGAATTGCTCTCGCTCAATGAACCTCCGGGGCGTCATTCTGCTACTGTTTTGATGCTGCGTACGTTCATGAAGGATAGAGAAATTTTTGCCAGCGAGGATTTAGACTTCATAGACGAGAAAATTTTTGGCCAAGCTATGAAAAATGACGGTGTTGTGTATCGCGCTTATTGGGCATTGAGATTTGCTTTAGCCAGAAGTGAAATGGAGACTGTTGGCAGATTAAAAGCATGGTTGAAAGCAGGCCCTGAACTTTTTCAGCACCCAAAGCACGTAATGAAAATATGGTTTTCGCTCTCCGATTATCCCGATGAGGCAATACTCAACGAACTTGAAGAACTCAATTTCACTAGGCTTGAAATTAAAAGCATGTCCCAGCAGCACGCTTCACCTTTGCTTGTATATAATCCTATGTCAGGCTGGCTAATCCTCGGAAAGTTCGGAAGAGTCAGAGACACAATGTTTATAGCGTGGGTATACTTGAATCATGAGCTTTATGGCGAAATGAGAACAATAAAAAAATTGTCCGTGCATGATATTATTCTCGCAGCATGGGGAGAGTATGAGACACAACAGGCTGTTATAGAACGAGCAAAATATAAGGGAGATGATTAAGTAAACGCATGGATATAAATTTTTCAGGAGTAACAAAAGTTTTTGAGCCAGATATTACGGCTTTATATGATATTAATCTCAACATTGAACAAGGTGAATTTGTATACGTCGTCGGTCAAACAGGTTCGGGAAAATCTACCCTACTTCGCTTGATAACTCGTGAGATACTACCCTCAATGGGAGTCGTAACAGTTGGAGGCAATAACCTCAGAAAAATGCGTCGTGCTGACGTGCCTTATTATCGTCGTGATGTTGGACTCGTTGCCCAGGACTTCAAGCTAATCCCAAGCCTTACAGTCTACGAGAATATCGCGTTCGTTATGGAAGCTATGTCGGTCCCGAAAAAAATTGTAGCTGAACGTACCAAAGACGTTATTAATCAAGTCGGCTTATGGAGAAGAAGAGCAATGAGGCCCGCGCAATTATCAGGAGGAGAGCAACAAAGAGTCGCAATAGCTAGAGCACTCGCAAATTCGCCATCGTTATTCATAGCTGATGAACCTACTGGAAATCTTGACTTTCACACAGCCGCCGAGGTCATGAAAATTTTGTTCGCCATAAATGCCGCAGGAGTTACTGTGGTTATGTCAACTCACAATCAAAGCATAGTTAATTCTTCGCGACAAAGAGTTATTGAGCTTGAAAACGGAGCCTTGATTCGTGACGAGAAGGGAGGAAGTTATTCAGGATGACGACGTTGAAATATATTTTGCGTGATATGTGGCGCTTGCTTGTTCATCATTGGGTGCTTGGCCTTTTAACTTTGATAACTGCTGGCGTAATGCTATGGATATTGGGAATAACTACGCTGTTCTCGTTGAACCTAGAGAATTTATTGTCACGACTTGAGAGTGAATTGATAGTTCAGGCTTATTTGGTTAAGGATAACACTCTTGACATAGAAGCAATAGCCCAAAAGATTCAAAGTCTTGATTACGTGTACGCAATGAAAGTTTATTCTCCCTCGGACTCGTTGGCGAAGTTGCAGGAGAAAATGGGCTCTCAATCTCGCGCGCTCGAAATGTTGGGAGACAATCCAATCCCGTATAACTTTGAGATTCACGTTCACAGGGCTGAAGACGTTGAGCCGCTTGTCGAAGAATTAAACGCTATGCCTGAAGTTGATGATGTTGTTTATGCTGGAATGGTAGTCAGGAGAATTTCTGCACTTTCAAGAATTTCGTCACGTGTTGCGCTGATCATGTTCGTATTGAGCGTAATAATTACAGCGTTGGTTGTCTATAACACCATACACATTTCGCTTTACTCAAGGCGTGAAGAGATAGGCATAATGTATCTAGTTGGAGCAACAAGAGCTTACATAGCTACACCATTTGTACTTGAAGGCACGTTGTTGTCGTTATTTGGAGCCGTGATAGCTGCTGCTGGAATAATGATCGCATATTTCCCGGGTATAACTTTGATTCAGAGCAACTTACCTTTTCTGAACTCTAGCTTATTGACGGATCGAAACGTTATATTGAGATTCTGTGCATTACTTGCAGGCTTCGGAGCAACTTTAGGTTGGGTATGTAGTTATCTTGTTGTAGCTAGATTCATTAACTCTATAACGAGGCCGGAATGATGAGCAGAAAAAATTTCGCGCTCGTCTTCCTTTTACTCCTCCTAATTCCTTCCCCTGTAATATCAGCCGCAAAGAAAACCACGACCTCAGCCAACAAAGGCAGCATTGATTCACAGATAGCAGCGGAAGAAAAGAAACGTTCTGACTTGAACAAACAAATCCAGACATACAGGAAGCAAATTAAAGACATGGGCGCAAAAGTTGAGGGATTGTTGACGAAAGTTAATACCCTCCAGCAAGATGAAAGCGTCGCACGCCAGGAACTTACAGTGTTGGAACTTCAGAATCAAAAGATTCAGGAGAACATTGACATTCTTGACGAGCATATTAAGGACGAACAAGTAAAGATTAACGAGTTATCCGAGCAGATGAAGGGCCGTTTACTCCGCATGTACAAATACGGTGAGGCTGAAACTATGAGAATGATGTTTGCTTCTCGTAGTGTGTTTGAGGCAGTGGAAACTGCACACTTGTTGAAACTTGTAACGCAACGGGACGAGGCAATATTATCGCAGTTACAAGCACGCGTTCAAAATCTCGACTTATCACGTATAACCATGGACGACCAGCAAACAAGACTCAAAGAGAAAACCGAAGCTGTTCAGACTCAACGCGACAAGTACAAAGCCAGCATCAAGGAAACAAATAAATTCATCAGCTCCATACAACGCCAGAAAGCTCTAGCAGAGAAAGCCGCCAAGGAAGCCGAAGAAGCTCAAAAGCAAGCCGCTAAAATGATCGAAGAGTTACAGAGAAAACGTTCAAATCGTAGCTATATTTCGGGTAAAGGTTCAATGTTCGATTGGCCAGTACGCGGGAAAATTTCCAGTGGTTATGGCTATCGTATACACCCTATCTTGAAACGCAAGATTTTGCATTCAGGAATCGATATTGCTGCACCTAATGGAACTCCAGTAAAAGCTCCTGCCGCCGGTGAAGTTATTTATGACGGTTGGCTACGAGGTTATGGACGCGTTGTAGTTCTTGATCATGGCCGGGGATTCTCAACGTTATATGCTCATTTATCAGCAAGCCTGGTGAAAGAAGGCCAAGTTGTCAAAAGTGGCGCAACTATTGCGCGAGTGGGCAAGACAGGAAACACTACGGGCTATCATTTACATTTTGAAGTCAGAGTTTTCGGTACACCTGAAAATCCAATAAGATTCTTAAAGCGTTAAGGGGTGAAATTGTTAATGAGAAAATTTTTCGCGTGTTTATTAATTATCATTATAGGATTGAGCCAAGCTTATGCCGCAAATATTGACAAGCAAATCAAATCGCAACAAAAGACTCAAAGCGACATGAAGAAGAAGATTCAGCAATATAACGCAATAGCTAAAGAGAAATCTAAGCAATCTAAAACGTTACTAGGACAATTGTCGAGATTAAAGCAGGACGCAAACGCATCACAATCTAAGATGAATGACCTTGAGAAAGAAAGCGCGAGGCTTCAAAGTTCTGTAACGAGTCTGAATGAGAACATAGCTAGAATTAATGCGTCAATGGGAATAATTTTGAGTTCATTGCGAGGGAGATTGCTCGACCTTTACAAATATACTCCACAGGAAAACGGCTTAAGCTTGATTCTAAACGCACAAGGCCCGCATGATGCCGTAAATACTGCTTACATGTTGAGGCGATTCGCACGACAGGATCAGGAAATGTTCGAGGAGTTGTCACGACAAGAGCGTGAATTGGTTCAATCGCGGGAAAAGATTCTGGCCGATAGATCAAAATTGGAGAAGCAGACAGATGAACTCAAAAAGAAACGCGCTGAATATGACTCGACAATCAAGAAGACCGACTCATTATTGAAGAACGTACAGAGTGAACAGAAGAAAGCCGAGCAAGCCGCAAAAGAACTTGAGAACGCGCAAAAAGCTGTAGGCAGCAAAATTAATTCGTTGATGAAAAAGAAAGCATCAGCCGCAAAATCCACAAGCACAAAATCAACTTCAGCGAAATCTACGTCAACCGCAAAATCAGCTTCAACAAGTTCAAGTTCCAGTGTGAAGACTCTAGCGTGGCCCGTAAATGGTACAGTGGTGTTGCAATATGGTTCACGAGTTCACCCTGTGTTCAAGACAAAAGTTTTCAACTCTGGAATAGATATTAAAGCTGCGTCAGGGACTTCCGTAAAAGCTGCCGGGCCTGGAGAAGTTTTATATCAAGGTTGGCTTCGCGGATTTGGTCAGGTCGTAATAATTGATCATGGTGGCGATTTATCAACGGTGTACGCTCATTTAGGTGGCGCAAATGTTCGTGAGGGTAGCACGGTCAAAACTGGCACTGTTATAGGCAAAGTAGGAAACTCCGGAACGGACTCGGATTACGGATTACATTTTGAGGTCAGGAAGAACGGAGCCGCGCAAAATCCTATGAACTATCTTAGAAAATAGAGTTTTGCTGTATAATTCACACGTTTTAGTAAAGATTTAAGGGCAGGTGCATTTCACATTACATGAAACAATTCGCTAACAAAAAATTTATATTGATCATAGCGTTTGCTTTTCTCGGATTCTTTTATGGTTACGGAATTAAACCCGCGGAAACTTTGAGCTTATTCAACTGGGGAAACAACAACGACCAATCCCAAAACATAGGCCAGCAAAATGAAGCCATACAGAATAGACGAAGCGATACACGCTCAACTTCAAGAAATCAATTTCAGCCTCAAGCAAACAATTTAGAAACGGATTTTGAACGCATATCGCCATTTAACGTGAGGTCATTATGGTTGTTGCGCCAGATTCGTTACATCATAGAGAGCTATCAAGTTGACGCCGACACGAAGCCGGCAAGTGACGACGATTTATTGCACGGAGCTGCTAAAGGAATGGTTGAGGCCTGGAAAGATCCTTACACGCGTTTTGTATCACCCAAGCAGCTTAAAGACGAGGAGATCGAACTTGAAGGACGTTATGGCGGGCTAGGAATGTACATAGGCGATCGCGACGGAATGGTTCTGGTTATAAGCCCTATGGAAGACTCTCCGGCTGAAAAAGTTGGTCTCAAGCCCAAAGATCAAATTGTTAAGATCGATGATGAAGTTGTCATAGGCTGGACGTCTGACAGAGTTGTACAAAGATTGCGCGGGGAACCTGATACAAAAGTTACGTTATGGGTTAGACGTGAGGGCGAGGACGAATTATTAAGCTTTGAGATCACACGAGAGATCATCAAGCTAAAAAGTGTACGTTATGAAATGCTTTCGGACGATATAGGCTATTTGAAGCTCACACAGTTTAAGCACAGCACAGGCGACGAAGCTCGTAGTGGCCTCAAAGACTTAATCAAACAAGGAATGCGCGCGCTTATTCTTGATTTACGAAACAACGGAGGCGGACTTCTTGATGCAAGCGTGAAAATCGTCAGCATGTTTGCGAAAGATGGTTTAGTCGTAGAGACAAAGGGACGTTCAGAACGAGCTAACGATCAATATTATGTCAATAAATCTGAATATCTAACAGGCGTTCCTATGGTCGTGTTAATAAATGGCGGAAGCGCTTCAGCGTCGGAAATTGTGGCGGGAGCTTTGAACGATAAAGGCCGGGCGAAATTGATTGGCGAAAAAAGTTTCGGTAAAGGTAGCGTGCAAACGTTGTTCCCGTTGACTGACGGCTCTGGAATTTATGTAACTATAGCAAGATATTACACACCGTCGGGAAAAGTTATAGATCACGTTGGATTATCCCCAGATATTGAAGTTAAGGGCGAACCCAACAGAGATATTAGCAAAGATGAACAATTACAGAGAGCTATCACAGAAGTAAAAAAGTCTCTTCGTTCAGTTGCAGGCAAGCGTTAAATTATTAAGGAGGATTAAAAAATTTTGAGTTCACAGAAAAAAGTTGACCTTCTAGTCGGTGCTCAATGGGGCGATGAAGGTAAAGGCAAAGTTGTAGACATGTTAGGCTCTGAAGTTGACGTGTTCGTTAGATTTCAGGGAGGAGCAAACGCCGGCCACACAGTTATATCTGACGGCCAGAAAGTTGTATTTCACTTGTTGCCTTCAGGAATGCTTTACCCTGGAAAATTATGCGTGCTTGGTAATGGCCTCGTAATTGACCCTGAACAATTCTTGATTGAGATCAACGAGTTATTCAACAGGGGCCAAGATAGAGCAAAGTTAGCCGTGAGTCCTCATGCTCATGTAGTTATGCCTTATCACAAGATGCTTGACAAGTTACAGGAAGAAGCCCGCGGTAAAGGTCGCAAGATCGGAACAACTGGACGAGGGATCGGGCCTTGCTACGTTGATAAATATTCGCGTTCAGGTTTGAGAGTTGAGGACTTATTGAATCCCGACGTGTTGCGCGAAAGACTCACTTACATTCTTGAGGAGAAGAACCAACTTTTCACGAAGCTCTATAACCAGAAGCCTTTAATGTTCGATGAAGTTTACGAGCCTGCTAAAAAATGGGGAGAGGCTTTAGCCCCTTACGTTGACGATACACGCGCATTATTACGTAAAGCTGTTGACGAGGGTCAGCACGTTTTGCTTGAAGGAGCACAGGCGGCACTGCTTGATATTGACCACGGAACTTATCCTTACGTCACGAGCTCTTCAACGTCGGCTTCAGGAGCTTTCACTGGAACAGGATTAGCGCCTTCTGATTTAACACGTACAATCGCGGTAGTGAAAGCTTACACAACGAGGGTCGGCGAAGGTCCATTTCCAACGGAAGATTTTGAGGAAGCCGGGGAGAAATTGCGCGCTAATGGTGGCGAGTATGGAGCAACAACGGGTAGGCCAAGACGTTGCGGTTGGCTTGATATTCCTGCGCTGAAATACTCAATGGAACTCAACGGCGCTGACGTTATCGCACTCACAAAACTTGATGTCTTGACGGACATGGGCGGAATCAAAGTCTGCACAGCTTACGAGAAGGACGGAGAAAAACTCACAGCTTGGCCGACCGATACGAGGACGCTTAACGAGCTTAAACCAGTCTATGAAGTTTTACCGGGTTGGGACGACGATATAACCAACTGCAAAACTTTTGAGGAACTCCCGGCAAATGCTCAAGCCTATGTGAAATATATTGAGGAGAAATTAAATACTCCTGTTGGCTTTATCGGAGTCGGAGCAGATCGAAATCAAACGATTAATAGGAGCATTTAGTGATTGTATCTGCCTAATATTGACTTCCTGAACATCAATCACCTGCCCGAGATTTTGCGTCTAAATGCTGCGTCCGGCTTTCCATGGTCAGAAGAAGTTGTGCGCAAAGATTTACAGGAAGATTCACAAAACGAAATCACTTACATAGGGGCCTTCGCTACTACAACGGAGGCTCCATTGCTAGGATATGCAGTACTTGGCCGGGAAAAACGCGCGGGGTTATTAATGGCTATCACAGTTGACAAAATTTATCGACGTCGAGGAATAGGCACGCAGTTAATGATGGCTGTGAGTGATTGTGCTACGTATCTGAACATGAAATTATTAAGGCTCAAAGTTCGTAAGTCTAATGCTCCAGCTATAGCTATGTACACAAAGTTTTCATTCAGGGGCGAAAATGTCCGACGTGGGTATTATTCCAACGGTGAAGACGCTATTTTGATGGTGGCGACGTTGCCATTAAAGCTAAAGTCATGAGAGTATACATACCTTTCGATGATGGCTCTTCAGTCTCGTTTGACGGCAAAGAGTTCATTATTCACAAACGTCCTCACGATATTGACACGATTGACGATCCTAACTATGACAAGAACAAACCATGCAAGGCCGAGAACGCTTGGAACTTCAAGTGGGAAAAGCTAGTCAGTGCTCTTGAGAACGCCTACAAGCAACAAGAAGACGCAATCAAAAATTCCTCACACAAGAAGATCTATTCCAGGTAAACGAGCAAAAAAAATCCCTCCCCGGTATTCCAGAGAGGGCTAATAAATCTGTTCTATAGAGCTGCTGCCAGAGCTCCAAGAATTACAGATACGAATCCTAACAAAGTTTGGCGCTTGTAGGCAACCACTAATCCCAAAACTATTGCAAGCGTTGCGAAAATCTTCGTGTATGCAAAGAATGCGATCATGCCTGCCGCTACTGCGATTGTTCCAAGGATAATAAATTGTGCCTTAGAGACTAAAACTTTCTGTGCAGGTGATAATACTCTATCAGCAGGAGTTCCGAATCTCTCGTCATAATCGTCAACGATTCTCTTCAACGTCGCTGAAAGAATCAACAAGCCGATCAAGTTCGGGAGTGCCATTAATCCGTTAAGCGTGTCGGAGATGTCCCAAATATTGTTAAGGAATTGATTACCTTCTGCTCCGATAAATTGTGCGCCAGCCGCGCCGATTAAGATCATGCAGATCCATAGAATCTTCATTAACGGTTTGCACCATACGCCGAATAAATAAGTTACTGCCGTTTCAGCGTACCAATACCAGCCAAGAATCGTAGTGAACGCGAAAAGTAATAAGCCGATTGACAAAATATATTTGCCAGGTGCTCCAAGTGCGTTCTCGAATGCCTTAAGTGTAAGTTGTGCGCCGGTTAAGTCAGGGCTTCCAGTGAGTGTGCCTGTTACCATGATTACAAGTGCCGTCATCATACAAATAACGATCGTATCCATAAATACTTCAAAGATTCCATAGAAGCCTTGCTGTACAGGGTGCTCAACGTTAGCTGTGGCGTGAACCATAGGGGCGGAACCCATACCAGCTTCGTTAGAGAAAACGCCTCTTGCGATACCTCTCTGCACTGCCTCTTTGACTCCCCAACCTGCTAACGCTCCTGGTAAAGTCTCTAATGGATCATTGAACGCTAAATGACAAGCCTGCGAAATTGCTCCAGGGATAGCTGAAGAATTTGTTACAAGCACGTACACTGAACCAGCAATGTAGAAAATCGCCATGAACGGGACTATGTAAGTCGTAACGGTTGAAAGGCTCTTGAGTCCCCCGACGATAACTAACGCAACTAATATAGCCATTACGATTCCGCTGTAAAGGTGATTGACTCCCCAACCCATTGACATAGCTTCGGCCGCCGAGTTAGCTTGAGTAGCTGCACCGATTCCAAATGAGGCCAAGAAAGCAAACAACGCGAATAAAATTGCAAGAAGTTTACCGATGAAAGCTCCGCCACGTCCAAGAACTTCGCCCGCGCCTTTTTCGAGAATATACATTGTGCCCCCGCGCCAATCTCCGTGAGCGTCCTTTTGTCTATAATGAACGGCCAATGTAACTTCAGCGAACTTTGTGCACATTCCGAACACTGCCGAGATCAACATCCACACCATAGCGCCAGGTCCGCCCAAGTGTAACGCTGTAGCAACGCCCGCAACGTTTCCTGTACCAACCGTAGCTGCCATAGCCGTAGCCATTGCTGCGAATGATGAGATCGATTTATCCTCGTCGGATTTTTTTCTGAAGCTGAATACTTCTGACAAAGCATCGAAGAAATATTTGAACTGTGGAAGGCCGAGCAAGAGCGTTAAATAAACTCCTGTGCCTACGAGTAGAATCAAAACGGGCGCGCCCCAGACAAAGCTGTTGACGATTCCGTTGTAGTGCATGATTGTATCCATAATATTGCTCATGAATTTTACTCTCCTTCATGAAATTGCAAAAATTTTCACGATATTATAACACTTGAATTAATTTTTCAGGCTATGAATAGGTGCAGGGATCCTTCCGCCTCGTTCGATAAATTTTTTAGAGCTTGCCTCGTTCACTCTCATAACTGGTGCTGAACCTAATAATCCTCCGAACTCTACAGTATCGCCCGCAAATTTTCCCGGTGCTGGAATTATTCTAACTGCCGTAGTTTTCGTGTTGATGACTCCTATTGCAGCCTCGTCAGCTATAATCGCCGCTATAGTTTCCTCGCTCGTGTCGCCTGGTACTGCTATCATGTCAAGCCCAACAGAACACACGCAGGTCATAGCCTCAAGTTTTTCTATGTTGAGGACTCCTTTACGTACAGCGTTAATCATTCCCTCGTCCTCGCTGACCGGGATAAACGCCCCTGATAATCCGCCTACGTGTCCCGACGCCATAACACCGCCTTTTTTCACAGCATCATTCAACAAAGCTAGAGCCGCCGTAGTTCCATGAGTGCCACAAGTTTCGAGTCCCATTTCCTCAAGAATCCTTGCAACACTATCACCAGCCGCAGGAGTAGGTGCTAACGATAAATCTACGACGCCGAACGGAACATTAAGACGCTCTGAAGCTGCCTGTGCTACAAGTTGTCCCATGCGTGTAATTCTGAAGGCTGTGCGCTTAACTGTTTCTGCTACGACATCAAAACTTTTGCCCCTGACTTCCTGTAAAGCTTGATAAACGACTCCAGGGCCAGAGACTCCGACGTTGATAACGCATTCAGGCTCACCAGCTCCATGAAAAGCTCCAGCCATAAACGGGTTATCTTCAACGGCATTTGCGAACACAACGAGCTTTGCGCAATTCTCTCCGGTCTGCTTTATTATTCGCCCCATTAATTTCACGGCATCCATATTTATTCCGGCTTTCGTCGTAGCAACGTTGACGCTTGAGCATACTAGATCAGTTTGTGATAAAGTTTTTGGGATTGAGTTAATTAATCGCAGGTCAGAATTTGTGAAGCCCTTATGAACGAGAGCAGAGAACCCCCCGATGAAATTCACGCCACAAGTTTTCGCGGCATCGTCAAGAGCTTGGCCAAGTATCGAATAATCTTCACTTTCACACGCAGCAGCTACTTGAGCAATAGGCGTTACAGAGATTCGTTTGTTGATTATGGGAATGCCGTACTCGTTCTCAATCTCGCAGCCAACTTTCACAAGGTCTTTAGCTTTATGGCAAATCTTATCGTAAATTTTTCGTGCGCAAGAATTTATGTTGGAGTCTGCACAATCGTAAAGCGAAATTCCAAGGGTAATAGTGCGAATGTCTAAATGCTGATGATCGATCATATTGACCGTCTGCATTATGTCAGAAATGTTCAACATGATTCTTTTCCCTTACACCCTGTGCATAGCGTTGAATATATCGGCGCGTTGAATATGAATTACAAGTTCTTCACTCTCGCCTCGCTGAATCAAAGCGGATTTTATTTCGTCAAAGCTGTGATTAGAAGTTGACGTATCGACTAAAAGAGTCATCGTGAAAATTCCTTCCATGACGGTTTGATTTATATCGAGTATATTCACGTCCATAGAGGCAAGCAACGAACACACGCTGGCGATAATTCCAACACGGTCTTTAGCTGTTACTGTCATAATAGCTTTCATGATTCAATTAGCCCTCCAGATTAATGAACACGAATTTAAATCTACACAAATCGAGTCCATTTTCGTTCACTATGTCGGAATCGATGTAGTAAATCCTTTTTCCGGCCTTACGAACTTTTGACGTACAAATTAATTTTGTCGCGTCCCTTGAGCCTCGTAGATAGTCAACGTGACCATTAACCGTGACTCCGTTTCCGCCTGCGCTGATAAATGCTATCCCGGAAGTATCGTCAGCCATAGTGAATAACACTCCGCCGTAAGGGATTCCATAGGGGTTGAAATGTTCTTCTTCAAGTTCAAGTTCACTGACAGCCACGCCGTCCTCGATCTTCACGAATCTGAACCCGGTCTTGCATTCGATGTCATTCTTGAGTTTGTTCAGTGCTTCGTAATTAATTTCCGCCATAAATTTTTAGCTCCTTCATGAAATTTTCCCAGAATTATATATTTTTTGCATAATGTTGACAAAATGTGAACTTGCTTGTAAAATTCACGCCCGAAATGAATTAGATTACAATATTGAAAATTTACAGACAATTTTTACGATTTGAGGGTGTTATTTAATGGGAGACAGAATAGTAGACGGAAGAAGACGCTCGGACAATGAACTGCTTGACACTGCGTTACGCGATTTCTACGGTGCTGCGGACGAGATGCATTTGAATGAGGGTCTTGTCTCAATGCTTAGTTATCCAGAGAGACGAGTTGATGTCTCCGTGCCAGTAGAGCTTGAGGACGGAACGGTGAAAGTTTTCAAGGGTTACAGGGTTCAGCATTCCACAGCGTTAGGGCCATCGAAAGGCGGTATACGTTATGCGACGGACGTAACGGGCGCAGAGTGTGAAGGTCTTGCAATGTTGATGACATGGAAATGTTCACTCGGTGGCATTCCTTACGGCGGAGGTAAAGGCGGAATTTGCTGCGATCCAACGAACATGACTCTACGTGAGAAAGAAAGAATGTCAAGAACTTACGGTGCCCGTATTGCTCCTATCATTGGACGCTGGAGTGACGTTCCTGCCCCTGATATGTACACAGGCGGTCAAGAAATGGTCTGGATCATGGACACGATCTGCAAAATGCTTGGACACTTTGAGCCAGCAATGCTTACCGGTAAGCCCATAGATTATTGGGGAGCTAGAGGACGTACAGAGGCTACAGGACGCGGAGTTGCCACTTGCGGTTTTGAGCTTATGAAGAAAAAGAATCTTGACCCGAAGAACTTGAAGGTATCCGTTCATGGTTTTGGTAACGTCGGAAGTTACACAGCGTTATTCTTGAAGCAGGCTGGTGCCACAGTGGTCGCAATCAGTGACACAACAGGAACTTACTACAACCCGAAAGGCATCAACATTGAGAAAGCTTTTGAGTACATGGAAAGAGACCCCGGCAAGCGCGGCAGAAAACTAGAGGGCTTTGAGAAAGAGGGCTGCGAGAAACTCGGCGTGAACGAAGCTTTGTTTGTTGATTGCGATATGTTATTCCCATGCGCATTACAGGGAGTTATCAACGAAGCTACAGCCTCAAAGGTTAAGGCCAAGTACATTCTTGAAGGCGCAAACGGCCCTACGACTCCAGAGGGCGAAGAAATTTTGGTTGACGCAGGAAAAATCGTTGTCCCGGACTTCTTAGCAAACGCCGGCGGTGTTATCGGATCGTACTTTGAGTGGGCGCAGAACTTACAGGGCTTCCCTTGGACAGAGGACGACTATAACAAGCGTCTTGTTGCTCTTATGACGGAGAACTTCGGAAAAGTTTGGGAGTATGCACAGGACAAGAAAACCACGATGAGGCGTTCAGCCTATATTGCAGCTATCAAGAGAGTGTCTGATATAGTTGCACTTCGCGGCGTATATCTATAGAAATTAGCTTTACCGACTAAAATATTTGTTGTGATAGGGGGTCTGAAGTTATTCAGGCTCCTTTTTTGTTGTGGCTTAATGTTATACTTTACTGCAATCATGAATAATGGAAGGGGGGAGAGAAAATGACACTTGAGGAAGCTTGCGCACTATTAGATATTTCACCTGATGAAGATTTAGATATTGATCAGCTAGAGGAAAATTATAATGCCAAAACCGCAAACTTGGCTCCTGGTTCTCGAGAACACAAACGCATTGACGAAGCATGTGAATACCTTATTGATGTGTATGATGAAATTTATAGCGTTAAAAAAAATGCCAAGAAGACCAACGTATTTCTTATAGCACTCACAATTTCAATGACCATGATCGCAGCCGCAAGTCTCCTAGGTGTAATGTATTTCATGTATATCAGGCCCCCTGTCAGCAATAATTCACCTGATAAGAATTACGAAAAGTTATTAAACGAAATAGAAAACCTGAAGAATAAATCTCAAGATCATATCGTCGCAAATAACGCTCAAAAATCAGATACAAGAGATTACGCGGATCTAATCGAAAAAATAATGCCCTCAATGGTATTTATACTGACAAGCAAGGGAACAGGTAGTGGATTTTTTGTGAGTGCTAACGGGGATATTCTAACGAACTATCATGTAATAAAGAACGCAGAATATATATCAGTAATCACGCAAAGTGGGCAAACTTTTAACGCGCTTGTAAAAGATTTCGATAGCAATAAAGATATAGCACTTCTAAAAGTAAATACAAATTCCACGTTTCTGAACGTTAACAGTTCACTTCCTAAACAGGGCGAAGCGATTGTAGCGGTAGGTAATCCGTCAAGTAAGTATCATATTTATGATAATACCGTTTCTAATGGAATCGTATCAGCAATAAGAGAAGTTGACGATAATTTATGGGTACAGTTCACGGCGTCAGTGTCTCCTGGTTCAAGCGGTGGAGCACTAATAAATCTTCATGGAAATGTCATAGGAATGGTAACTTGGAAAGATGCGGATATAGCTTCGCAAAATATAAACTTTGCCGTCCCTTCTACAGAGCTTAAAAAATTTCTCAATACTGCCATACACAAAACAGCTAAAGCACTTCCACAATCAAAACCCAAATCCAAAGCTTCCTCCAAAAACTTCAACATTCCTGGAATAAAATTCGTGGGCAAAGACGATGGCTATGAAATTTATCTTGACACAGAAAATATAGATTACGACAGGCAAACGCGAACTGCCTCATTTATAACTTTATGGTGGCCCACTGAAAAATCAAAGAAACAAATGCGAGGTAACCCCGATTTTATGATCCCTCCCGGTAAAGACCTGGGGTTATGCTTGCTGTTGTATACAGTAAATTTTAACGCTAACAAATATGTACACCTTAGAACTATAAATCTCTGCACTGACGGCGAAACTATTGCCAGGGACTATATAAAACCTACTCGCGAAATAACATGGAGAACTCCCAAAAAGGGCAGCAGGATTCAATTGCTCGTGAATGAAGTAAAGAAACAGTTACGCATCAAATAATACTCTTAAATAAATCCAGATTTATATCAGCTTAGGTAGTATTCTATAATAAGCAGAGTTTTAAGGAGGAGATTTATTTATCATGAAGCTTGCAGTTATTGGAGCAGGAGTCAGCGGTCAAGGCTTGGCCCTTCTTGCAAAGAGTCTAGGCGCGGAAGTATTCGTGTCCGAGAAAAAGGCTATCCCCGATGAAATAAAAGCTACGTTTGCTACGAATCACATAGAGTTTGAAGAAAATGGAAACACTGAAAAAGTTTTTAGTAACGTTGACGAGATATTAATCAGTTCTGGAATCCCCCCGCAGTCAGAAATTCTAATCGAAGCTCAAAAGCGCGGAGTGAAATTGACAGGTGAACTTGATTACGCATTGCCACATATTAAGAGTGATAATCTAATTTGTGTAACTGGTTCTAATGGCAAGAGTACTGTAACTTCATTAACTGGTCATATACTCAACAAGGCAGGGTTAAAGGCAAGAGCAGGCGGAAATCTTGGCACAGCTTCATCAACTTTCACGCAAGAACATTTTGACGCGGTCGTTTTGGAGTTAAGCAGCTTTCAATTAGCACGCGCCACAAAGAATATGCACTCACGAGTCGCAATAATTACGAACTTGGCCCCAGATCATATTGACTGGCACGGAAGCTATGAGAATTATGTTGAGGCTAAATCGCGCGTGTTGACGTTACGAGATCCTGACGGTTGGGGAATTATTCAAGACAGAGATTTTGACATGCTCAAGCCTTCGGGGAAAATCATAGTGTTATCTTGGAATGAGAAACCTGAACATGATACATCAGGGAAAATTTTTATGGACGAGTCAGCCGCTTTCTTGACGATTGACGGACAAACTACGAAATTATTTGATTACACTGATACGGATCTAATAGGCTCCCATAATCTTGAAAACGTCGCTATGAGTCTCTGTGCTGTGAAATTGATTGGCGTTGAAGTTGAAGGACGAGGCAAAGATTTGTTGTCGGGCTTCAAGCCTTTACCTCACAGATGCGAGAACGCAGGAATTATTGACGGCGTGCAATACATTGACGACTCCAAGGGCACAAACGTTGCTGCAACTATTACAGCTATGACTTGTATCAAAGGACGCAAGGTTATTATCCTAGGTGGCCAAGGTAAAGGAGAAAGTTACGAGCCATTAGCACAAGCCGTTAAGCGTGAATGTGACTGGACAGTGTTAATTGGAGCAGAGGCCGATAAGATTCAAGCTGCATTAGAAAATTCAGGCTACACAAATTTCAAGAGAGCTTCAACAATGGAGGACGCATTAAATATTTCTCGTGAACTAGCAAAGCCCGGAATGGTCGTGTTACTCTCGCCTGCGTGCACAAGTTGGGATATGTATAAAAGCTACAAAGCCAGAGGCGAACATTTCTGTAAGATCGTAGATTCATGGAAATCATAATCCCGTTAATCTTAAGCAGTTGCGGAATGGTAATGATCTCGTCGTTGTCGTTACGCAATAGTATGGCCGGAGGGAATCCTTATGCAGGTCCGTTGAAGCAATTCCAATTTATCGGCGTTGGCCTAACGTTAATGGTGATATTACTGTCGATGAAGTCCTCACAGCTAAAGAAATACAGCGGGACATTATTTGGGATTTCATGGCTGTTGTTATTGTTGACGTTGATTCCCGGAATAGGCATAAAAGTTGGAGGTGCTAGACGTTGGCTGCCGTTCATAGGCTTCAGATTACAGCCGCTTGAAGTTGTATTGTTCACGTTACCAATTTTCATGGCAGATAGATTGACCGATGAAGACTCTGTGTTAAGCAGGGGAAACTTTCATTCATTCGTTCGCCCGACTCTTACGGTTGTATTAATGCTAGTTGGCCCGTTGATGCTTCAACCGAACTTAGGAGGTTCAATAATCGTTACGGCCATATGCTTTGTTATGCACATTGAGCGGCGCGGCTGGAAGTATCCGTTATTGGGGGTAGTTGTTGGTGCGGTGGCTGTTGCTGGATTAATCTGGATAGCTCCGTACAGAATGAGAAGGTTTAACGCGTTTTGGGATCCATGGTCAGACCCAACTAACACAGGCTTTCAGATCATACAGGGCTTAGTGGCATTTGCTAACGGCAGTGTAACAGGAGTCGGAATAGGCAAGGGCTTACAGGAGGAACGATATTTGCCGGAAGCTGAGACGGATTATATTTTCCCTGCGATCGGTGAAGAGTTCGGCTTAGTTGGTACAATGTTCTTGACGATTCTTTATGCTCTATGGACTTGGCGAGTGTACTACATTTATAAAAATGCTAAGACGGCGTTTGCGAAATCTCTTGCACTTGGCTTAACTGCTTCGGTAATATTTCCAATGTTCGTAAACGTTGCGGGTGTTACAAAGCTTATGCCGCTGACAGGAATACCCATGCCGTTTATAAGTTCTGGTGGTAGCTCTATGGTTTTCATGTGGGCCAAAATAGGTTTGTTGATGAGCATAAAATTAGACGACGGAGAAGAGTCAGACACGAAGATCAAGAAAGGAAAGAAGGGTAAATCATGAGCAAAAATATTTTAGTTGTAGCTGGAGGAACTGGAGGGCATATTATCCCGGGAATAGTCTTTGGCAAGAAATTACGCGACGAAGGCAATAACGTTTATTGGGCATGTGGAGCGCGAGAAATGGAGCGTACGATTTATAACTCGCAGGGGATTGAGCCGTTGACATTAGCGATTGAGGGTTCACCATTGGGCGTGAAGTCGCTGCTTGAGAGAATAACTCGTTCATTAACCATGCTTACATCGTATACACAAACATTGACGTATATTGTTAAGTACAAGATTGACGAGATTTATTTGTTCGGTGGTTATGTTTCATACGCTCCGTTGAGGGCCGCATTAAGCAGAAAGATTCCCGTAACCTTGCATGAACAAAACGCTGTGGCCGGAAAAGTTACACGTAAAGCAGCAAAGAAGGGCGTAAAAATCATAACGGGGTGGCCAGTTTGTGAAGGGATAAAAGATTTCACGTATGTTGGCATTCCAGCTAGAGAGCCTGTGAGAATTTCGCGCGAGGAAGCATTGAAGACTCTCGGACTCGATCTCAACGTCAACGCTAAAATCGTAGGCATAACGGGAGGATCTCTTGCCAGTGAAACGTTAAGCAACTTGTTGATGAAAGCTGCGGACTTGTGCAAAGAGTTCGAGTTCGTATTTCTCTCACATGAACGCAAGGACGAGGGCAACATACATTTCATTCCTCAAAGCTGGGACATGAATCCTTTCTACTCTATATGCGATATTCTAGTCTGCAGGTCGGGAGGCTCAACGCTTGCCGAAGCTTTAGAGTGGGGAATGCCTACAATAACTATCCCTTGGCCACAAGCGGCTGATAATCATCAGGAACATAACGCCGAAGAGTTTGTGAAGCTCGCGAAAAATTCGTATGCCTTCAATGAAAATGACAGTCCAGAGAACTTGGCCGAGATCATCAGGAAAATATGAAGTATAACAAAAAAGCCCCCGGCATTACGTCGAGGGCACATATTTATCTATTATCTATGATTATTCAGGTTGGACATTAATTCCGCGCTCTTTGTCGGTTCCAGGGATCAAAGAGTCACACAAAGCCGCACATACTCCAGCTACTGCCATAGGAGTTTTCAGCACTGCCCAGATCATTCCGCCCAAAGTCTGCATTAATTGACTGCTCTCAGGATTCATGAATATAGCCTGATTAGCTTCAACCCAACCAGGAAGGCCAAGAGCCATTAAGAAAGCAAATCCTACGATCAAAATATTTCTCTGGCTGCTCATATCTGCACGCATTAAAACTTGAATACCCATTGCTCCGATCGTTCCGAACAAAGCTATATAAGCTCCTCCGATAATCGGTGAAGGCATTGTAGCTATTAACGCGCTCAATTTTCCTACAAAGCTCATGAGAATTAATATCACTGCGCCAGTTCTTACAACTATTCTTGAAGCAACGCCGGTCAATCCTATTAAGCCTATGTTCTCCGTATATGAAGTTGTACCGACTGAACCAAGTACACCCGATAATGCACAGCAAAGCCCTTCTGCTCCGATTCCACGGCTGATAGTTTCAGAGTCTGGATCGCTTACGCCTGAAGCATACGAGACTGAATGATAGTCGCCGATTGATTCGATCATTGTTGCAAAAAATCCTGCCAACAACGCCGCGAATGACATTAAGCTGAATTTAGGCATACCCCACGGAATTATTATGTTCTTTACGTCTCTCAACCAAGGAGCTTCACTGACACGAGCAAGATTCACATAAGCAGGGTGTTCAGGGCCGAATACACCATTAACTGACAGAGCCAAACATGCACAATAAGTTATCACAATAGCGAGTAATATTGCGAAAATGTTTATGTATCTGTTCTTTAACACGAGGCTGAACAAGAATATCAAGATTACAACCGCGAGAGAAGCCGGCCAATAATTAGCAGCGTTGCCCTGTACAGCAGTGCCTGCGAGTGAAAAGCCTATCGCCATGATTACCGGGCCAATTACAACTGGAGTAATGACTTTGCGAATGTAACCAACGATTCTGCTATAGCCGATGACCGATAAAATAATTCCGCCTGCTATTAAGCCTCCGCCCATGTATTGCATGACAGTTTCAGGGCCTGAAGCTTTGTAGAGTGCTATTACAGTCATAACGCTGGGGATAAAAGAAAAGCTCGATCCTTGAACTATTGGAAGTCCAGAACCGAGCCTCTTGCTGGTCTGAATGAGAGTTGCGACACCCATTCCGAAATATACACAGGATATCAACGAAGCGATTTGTAATGCGTCCATTCCCATTGCGGGACCGAATATTAACGGGACTAACGTTGTGGAACCGAAGAGTGTTAAAACGTGTTGTGCTCCAGAAAGGAGAGTGATTAGGAAAGGCGGCTTGTCATTGATGCCATAAACCATATGTCTTGCCATGTAAATAAAACCTCCTGAAAATTTTAGTTTCCAGGGGCGCAATTCTACGTTATGAATAAACTTTTGTCAAGAAAAACTTACTGCAATTTATCTCTTGTTAATGCTACAATGTTTTCGTGAGCAATTCTTGCATGGAAGGGAGAAATTTATCTGTTCAGCATAGGATTTTCTGAAGTGATTCTGATTCTCGTTATCGCTTATGTATTCGTTGGGCCGCAGGACTTGCCGAAAGTTGCTCGTTGGCTCGGAAGAATCGTAAGACGCGTACGGGGATTAATCAGGGAAATAAAATCAGAGTCAGGTTGGGAAGAACTTGTCAATGAAGCTCAAACTGTCCGCAAAGAAATTAATGATACAATAGCCGAAAACAAAGACATCGTTACAAAAAGTTTGCGTGAAGTTCAAGACGAGTTCAGCGACGTAAACAAGGAGTTAAGCAAAAATATTGACGAGGCCAAGAAAGATTCATTAGGCTAAATTTTTCAGGAGGGTATATTCATGAGGCTTGGAGCAACAGAAATTCTATTAATCATCATTCTAGCGTTAGTATTATTCGGTGGCGGAAAACTCGCAGGCATAGGTAAAGCTCTCGGGAGGAGCATCAAGGACTTCAAGAACGAAGTGAAAGACTCAAACGAGGACAAAAAGCAAGAACCTGTAGAGATCGTTGACGAAGTGAAAATATAATCATGGCGGAGGGCAACGAGGCAAGATCCCCACTTCTAACTCATCTGCTCGAACTAAGGCGAGTATTCGTAATTTCCCTAGCATCGGTGGCTGTAGCTTTCTGCGTGATATTCGGCTTCCTGATTGATTACCTGATGTTATGGATAACGAGTCCGATTCAGGCAAAGGGCATACAGATAATTTACACCACGATGTCAGAAGCTTTCATAACTAAATTCAAAGTAGCAATAATTGCTTCTGTCATTGTGTCAAGCCCTGTGATAATCTGGCAGACATGGAGCTTCATTAAGCCTGGTTTATATCCCAACGAACAAAAAAATTTCCGCGGATTGTTCTTCATTGCGCTTGGGTTATTCTTGGCCGGGGTGTTCTTTTGTTATAAGGCTGTGTATTGGCTGGCGGTTGATTTCTTTTTGATTCAGGGGACAGGACTCGCTACTCCGTTGTTGTCGCTTGATAAATATGTGGGGTTCTTGTTCAGCTTTGTGCTTCCATTTGGTTGCGCGTTTCAGTTGCCAGTGGCTCTGTATCTCACGACGAGAATCGGCCTCACGAATTATCACATGTTAGCTTCGACTCGTAAGTATGTGTTACTTGGAATATTCGTTCTTGCTGCGATATTGACGCCGCCGGACGTTGTGAGTCAGGTTGCGTTAGGAGTGCCGCTGTATGTTCTCTATGAAGTTGGGATTCAGGTTGCCAGACTGACTCGAAGGAGATATCCTGACGTAGAATAATAAAGCACCACGAGAATTTCCCGCAGTGCCACAAAATTTTTACTTGCCAATATAATTAGCTGCCTCGAATGCCGCGATATAGCCTGAGTCAATGCACAAGCCATAGCAGAACCCTGCAACATCGTAGTACGGGCTGTAGTAAAGTGATCCGTTGTCCGTTCCAACCACATACAAACCTTTCATGGGCGTGTTGTCGCTCTTCAATGCTCTTAATTGGTCGTCAGTACGAATCCCTCCAAAGGTGCTCCATGCTGATGGCTCACACTGTACAGCGTAGAACGGCCCCTTAGCGATCTTGCTCAAGTACCACGGTGAAGTCCCGAACTCCTCATCGACTCCCTTATCGCAAAATTCGTTGTACTTCGCGACAGTTTCAGGAAGGTTAGTGAGTCCGAACGCCTTCGCTAATTCTTCAATCGTATCAGCTTTTGCCAGCCAGCCTTCTTTGAGTCCCTCTTCAATGTCTTCAGGCAACTTATCAAGAATACGGCCCTTGAAATAATTCCCGATGAACCAGTTCTGCTCGTTAGCTCCCTTGGCCGTCGTGTACTTGTACAAGCCTTCTGTCCTCATTGTGTCAACGTAAGCTTGGTCAACTATTCCATACCATGGAGCATTGAGTAAAATTTGCTCTGACCCGTAGCTCATTGGATAATCGCATAATAATCCCTCGTTGATGAATCTCTTGCCTTCTGCGTCAACCAACAAATTCCCGTAAAGCCCGAACTTGAACGCATAATTCTGGTCGTACTTGTCCTGTTTTGCCGGTCGTGAAGCCTTCGTGTTAGTTCCGCCGTATTCGCATGGACAATAGCCAAAAGTTTTCGTCATGACAGCGCCAGCATCGTTTGCCATCATGATCCCGTCGCCAGTGCATAAACTATTTCCGCCGGCCGCAGCGTTGAGTTTACGAGTCTTGAGGAATTTTTCCTGTAAATCGCGATTTCCGAGATAGCCGCCTGAAGCAATTATTACTGCCTTAGCATTGATTGTTATCTTCGTTCCGTCAGCCTTACGAGCAGTAACTCCAATGGCCTTATCACCGTCCATAAGTAAGCCCGTTGCAGTTGTGTTATAGATAACTTTCACGCCAGCGTCATTGAGAGCTTTCTCCCAGAGATTCACGCGTTCATCAAGAGCGTTAGTTATTAAATGGAAGCCGCCTTTAGCTCCCTTGAAAGGAGTCTCGAATCTGAAATTAGCCTCTTTCATTTTGTAGCCGATCTTCACAAGTTGCTCCACAGCGTTTTTGGACTCATCAAGGCAACGATGAATCAAAGCAGGATTCGGAGTCCAGTGTGTGTAATTCATAACGTGTTGGAAAACTTCATCAACATCAAGAGTAGTGCCGCCCTCTTTTGCCTCAAGAACGCTCGAACGAACTCCAAAAGGCCCGGAAACTTTTATACCGTTTACCCCAGCAACTGATCCAGCTTTCTCAAGCGTAATGACCTTCAAGCCCTTTTGCCCAGCTGTAATTGAAGCCATGAATCCAGCAGCACCACAGCCAACTATTGCTATATCAGTATCATAGACTTCATCAGCTCCAGCCTTTGCAGTAACAGTTTTTGCGAGCCAAGCTTCTTTATCTCCGCCAGCCTGTGCAACACAATCCGCTATAGCTTCTTTCACTGCTCTTGATGAATTTGTTGCGCCAGTAATTGCGTCAAGTCCGCCTGCTTGATTCTCAATGATTGCCGGGATTAATTGATCCTTAACTTGTGAGAATAATATTGGGGTCTCATTATCTGAAACTATATCAACGTTTGTTAGTGCCGTCTCGCTGAACGTACATTTAACTGTGACATAGCTCAAATTTCCATATGCTGTAGCCTCGTAAGTTCCGGGTTTGTAGAGAGGTTTTGATTCAGCAAATGCAAGTCCGCCAAGTCCAAGCGTAAGTCCAGCCGCCGCCGTGCCCTTCAAGAAATCACGCCTTGAAATTTCAAGTTGCGCCATCGTTAATATCTCCTTTGTTAAAGTTTGTGTGAATTAATTCATTTTATCATGTATCGACGCGAAAAATTTATACTCATACAATCGGATTGTGCTATGATACTCGAAATTTTCCCGAGGGGGCTTAGATTTGTCAACAGTTGCAATAGTAGGTTCATTAAATATCGATCTCGTTATACGCGCTCCACATTGTCCTAAGAAAAGCGAGACGGTAATAGGAGGAGCATTCGGAATGGCAGGAGGTGGTAAGGGTTCAAATCAGGCACTGGCAGTAGCTCGACTCAACGCTAAATCTTACATGATCGGCTGTGTTGGCGCAGATGACTTCGGCAGGCATTTACAATCTGTCCTAATCGAAAATGGTGTAGACTGTTCACACTTGCAAGTACGCAAAGAAGCAGCAACAGGAGTCGCAATTATCACTGTTACAGACGACGGCGAAGCATCAACGGTTGTATCACAAGGCGCAAATTCATTGCTTGATGAAGAAGCTATCAGGGACTCTAAAGCCATATTTGAACGATCTGACTCGGCATTGTTCCAACTTGAAAGCCCCCCTAAAACCGTAACAGCTGGCCTAAAACTTGCACGTCAAACCGGTTGCAAAACTTTCTTATCAGCAGAACCACCCTTCTTACTTCCTGAAGACGCATGGAAGAGCATTGATTATTTGATTCTCAACGAACGAGCTTTGAGCTTTTACGCAGGCCATAAATCACACAAGCCTACGTTAGAAGAAATGTCGTATGAGATTCTGGAAAAGGGCGTTAAATGTCTGGTCGTGACTCAAAGTGCTAAGGGCGGAATGATTTTCATTAAGAGCGACGACGAAGAAGACTTTCATTATGATGCGTTTAATATTCGTGCTGTAGATAACACTGGAGCTAGGGACGCGTTTTGCGCGGGGTTCTGTGTAGCGTTAGGAGAGGGAATGCCCATAAGGCGTGCGGCTGAATTTGCTTCTGCATGCGGTGCTTTATCATGTACAAAAATCGGGGCTCACCCTTCAATGCCTTGGCGCCATGAGGTCGGGGCTTTACTCGGTGAAGCGTCTGAAGACGATTACGAATTATAAACTTTTAAGGAGGAAAATATTTTGGAAGGTTACGATTGGCTATTAAGCCTTTGTGTTATTTTGTTGTCGACGAAAATTTTCAGCATTATTTCACGTCGTGCACAGTTGCCTCAAGTTGTCGGGGCGTTAATGGCGGGATTATTCTTTGGACCGGCAGTTTTGGGA